>ERZ836877.1377-NODE-1377-length-37149-cov-9.202944_pt1 | contig 37149 bp, 32 predicted proteins | sample MGYA00519469_ERZ836877 | MGnify/ENA primary metagenome ERZ836877 (study PRJEB31850, sample SAMEA3708809) | human gut metagenome | biome: human gut; feature: human-associated habitat; material: faeces | place: China | collected 2014 ...
TCTGTCTGTCTGTCTGTCTGTCTGTCTGTCTGTCTGTCTGTCTGTCTGTCTGTCAAAAGCATAATTATCTTTACCTATACTGTCAACACTTTATATAATCTTTATGCTATCTCTTTCCTGTTACTTTCCTCTTCAAAAAATCAGCGATCTTCTTCGGCCAGTCAATATTTTCTAGGAATACCACTGGGACTTCGCATTTTTTCAGGTTCTGTCTTTCGAGCCATACGTTGAAAAGGCGTTCTGAGATGAAGCCGAATAGGCGGGCTTCGTAGGTATCGTAGCTGGTCAGGTCTGTTCGCTTTTCCAGTTCGAAGAGGATGTCGAACAGCCAGGTGCAATATTTGTCGAAAAGGGATTTCTTCATGACGAACATATTGAGTATGTGCAGTTTTCTCTGATTCATTACTTTGGTGAATGCATCAGAATAGCCCGGATATTTTTCTGCGATAATTTTCTCTGTTTCGTCCAAATCCTTCTTAAAGTGTGCGTGTTCGTACTGGCTGCGTACGGTTTCTATGTAGTAGTTTCTCGTCTTTGGAAGAATGACATCATATTTTGTCAGCAGTTTTTCATAATCGGTCTTGGTAAATATGGCTCCCTTCTTCTTTTCTATATCTTTTGAATGAACCTTGTGCCCAAAGTACCGGCGATAGTGGCAAAGACCGATATATTCGCAGTCCAGGTTTTTCCAGGCCCAGTATAAAGCGGTTAATTCACAGTAATTCGGATTTTTATCGGAAATATTATATCCTGTATTATCCGGAACATATCCTAATGCCGGATGCAGGGCGGCCCCTACCTGAATCGGTAAGTAAACTGAATCCTTGGGCATCCAGTATTTTTTGTGCGCCGCCACCAGTATTTTTATGTCCATCAGTGTATGTGTTCCTTTCGTGTAGTATCAGACAGTCAGACATCAGACGATGACATGGTAGGACTTTGAGACTTCTTTATTTAACTTAGTTCGCCCGACCTTTTTAATTAAGGCTGATAGCATTCTCCTGATTTCTTACGATATACTTTCTCAAGTCCTCATGGAGTATTTTCTTGTAGTCCTCTACCCCGGGCTGGTCAAACGCATTTACGTTTTCCATGGCTCCTTCATAGGCAATGGTGAGGAAGAAGAAATACATGAGTGCCCCTACGTGGAAAGGTGTTAATTCCTTTATGGAAATGTGACAGCTCATGCGTCCTTCGTTTGCCAGGGCTTCTTCATTAGCTCTTCGTGCTGCATCCAGCATACGGCTCATGGGAACCATACCACTTACACCCTTTTCATCGCAAAGTACAGAAAGGTCATAAGGAGGATTTTTTACGGAAATAAACTGAATCAGTTTATTCTTCTGTCCCTGCTGATGTTCCTGCGTGAGAGAATGCATATCCGTCGTCCCTACGGAAGCTACCGGAATACGACCGTTGTACACCACGTTCCCCTGCATATCATATTTCTTTCCCAGGGATTCCCCCAAAAGCTGCGCATACCACCAGCTGAAAGACCGAAGTTTATCACCATAAGGCATGATAACTTCTGCGGTAATGCCATATTTCTTTGTGGCAATGTATTTCAAAGCAGCCAGCAAAAGAGCCGGATTTTCTTTCATATCCTCAGATTGGCACGCCTCTTCCACCATCTGTGCACCTTTCAGGAAATTTTCTATATCAATACCTACCAGGCTGGCAAACACCAATCCTACCTGAGAGAAAATGCTGAACCGGCCACCGATTCCATCGGGGACAGTGAAACAAGGGAAATGTCGTTCTTCTGCTAACGGTCGGATTCTTCTCTTTTCCTTATCGGTAATGGCCATGAGATGAATATCACAAACATCGGCAAGCAGTTTCTTTAATCCCCTTACTGCAGTAACCGGTTCGATAGTCGTGCCGGATTTGGAAATTACCAGAAACAGTACTCGCATCCGACGGTCCTTCAGTCGCTTTGCCTCCCTGGAAATACGGGAAGAAAGTTCTGTCAGGCTGACAGGATCTACATTCTGCCCTGCAAAATAGAACTGAGGATAGCCATTTCTATCTTCTTTAGTAAGCTGATTCCAGTAAGGCCCGCAGAACAAATCAAAAAGCACCTGATTCCCCAGATAAGAACCACCTATGCCAATAGAAATGACTGCATCATAGGATTTGGCTTCCTCTCGAAGTCGAAGGAGTGCCTCTCTTTCTTCCCTAGAAATCAGCACCTCTTCCTTGAGCAAATATGGCAAATGAGGAAAAGGGACCTGACTTCCATCCGGTCCCTTCCCACTCTGCCTCAGCTTTGATATGTCTCCTGCTGCCCTTCTGATCTGCCTGCTATAGGTGTCTAAGTCCTCACGCTTCACACTCCACCGGTTTCCGCAAAGATGCTTGATATCAATCAAAAGTTCATTTCCTATATTCATACTGCTATTCTCGTATTTGAACTCTGCTGTTTCCAAAATTGCAGAGGAAGCGATTTCAAATATTCCCGAAATCCTTCTCCCAGGTCTTCCAGCCGGAGAGCAAACTCCACCACCGCTTTCAGATACCCCAGCTTATTGCCTGTATCATATCGCTTGCCGGTAAAATTATAGGCATACACATTCCCGCATCGGGCCATGACACGGAGGGCATCGGTAAGCTGGATTTCTCCGCCCTTGCCGGGTTTCGTCTGCTCCAGGATATCAAAGACTTCAGGAGTAATCACATACCTTCCCAAAGCAGCAAAACGGCTGGGTGCTTCTTTAATCGACGGCTTTTCAATCATATCCACCACCTTCAGCAGATCCGGATTTTCCGTTCTTTCTCCCTGAATAATGCCATAGGCAGATACTTTCTCCTCCGGTACCACCTGACAGCCTACTACTGTACTTCCCGTTTCATAGTAACGGTCCATGAGCTGCTTCAGTGCCGGCTCTCCATTTCCTGTGTATACAATATCATCACCCAGGATAACGCCGAAGGGCTCTCCATCTACAAATTCTCTGGCACAGAGGATGGCATCACCAAGGCCTCTCATATAAGGCTGGCGCACGTAGTGCACCTTGATGTCGGAAATCTTCCGGATTTCTTCCAGCTCCTTCAGCTTCCCCGATTCCATCAAGTGCTGCTCCAGCTCCGGAGAAGAATCGAAATGGTCTTCGATAGCCCGCTTTGCATGACCGGAAATGATGAGTGTTTCCTGGATTCCACTATGCAGGATTTCTTCCACAATATACTGAATAGCCGGTTTATCTACAATAGGCAGCATTTCCTTGGGCATAGCTTTTGTTGCTGGAAGGAAGCGAGTACCAAATCCAGCGGCAGGAATCACTGCTTTACGAATTTTCTGCATACAGATTCTCCTTGTAAATATCTATCAATGATTTCCAATCGGTGATACCAATAAGTTCATCATATATCTTCATCGTCAGCAAAACAAGCAGACGAAGCAAAACATAGTAATTATATTCATGATTTATATTTGGCCCATACGCTTTCCCATGAGCATAAAAATTTCTTAATTGCGGCCCATTAGATGAACTAATCGTATTTAAATAATAGTTAAAATAATGCCCTTCTTGCTCAGACAGCAAAGTCTCGCCAAAACGAATCATATCACTTTCTTGTAAAAATTGAATTGCCTCCAAATTTCTACTTGATTGACTATAATAAGCAGTCTCACAAAAATCGAAATGATACAAATCCCGTAGCACTCTTATTACATATGGAGTTGTCCAGGATAAAACTCCATCACCTGATATATACAAATAGCCCTTATTTATAAGTCTCTGAATAGGTTCACTCTGATAGTCTGCAAAATCATCAAGATGCATTGTTCCCTGACAAATCAAGTCATAGAAGCAATTACATTCTTCTTTGATCACCTTTGCATGACGAAGAATTGACTGATTGGAAAAAAGAAGATACGTAAGTGATTGAAAGGGTTTACCTTTTCCATAAAAATACTTCGCCTTAATAAGGCTGGGAATTTTTCTATAATCCGCCTTTAGCGACTGGTACTGAATATAATCCCAGTCTACGCTTCCCTTAGATACATAGCAGGAGTATTGACAAAAGACCCCTTCTATGCAGTTTGCCACAGCTTCAGCACGTGCATTAAATCCCATATTCGGCCTCAGTAAATTTATATGAAATCCTTTGATGCCAAAATCTTCAGGTAAATAGCGATTATAGAACCACTCCAAAATATCTTCCAATGGATGATGCATCCTTTCCAGCAAACTGCAATAAGCATCCAGAGTTGAATAATAAAATGAATCATGCCACCTGAAATATATGCTTTGGGGATAATGCTTTTTCTGTGGAATTTGGCAAATATACTCAGAGGGCCTCAAATCATGCTCATGAGAAATGGCAACGATTCTATTTCGAGAGTCACAAAAATAAAATGGATAATAGAAATTCTGCAATAAATGCACATTTGACATATCCCCTATGACAAAGTCCTCACTGTAGGAGAAAAAAATCTGATTATAATCTTTCGATAAATTCAGAAAAGGTTCCCTCTGCTTTGGAGAAAAATCAATACGCATCTTAAGCGGTATACGCAAAGTTTCCTCATCCTTTGAAATAGTACGTATGATATTCTCATATTTCCTTTTGGCTTCCGCTTTGACTTCAGGACTTACAGGAAAATCGAAAGAGAGAACCATTTCCAAGTATTGGGCCGATGGACTTGTACTCCGAATAAATCGCATCAGCGCTTCATCCTTATGCTTTGGTGTATACCCTTCAGGAAAGTAATACATCGCTCCATCAGTATTCAAATAGCAATTAAAAATAAAGCGGTACGAAAAAGGATAATCTTCCAGCAGTTTTATCAGTTCAGTTTGGAATGCATTGACAATGGCTTTATGTTTAAGGATTTCATTCAGAGTTGTTTCTTTTATTTGCTGAAACGAGCATAAATTTATAAACTGAGAAATACTCACCTGCCGATACTTTTTAGTTTTATCAAGCGCATTCCAAAAATCAGAAATATAATCTAATTCAATATGTTCGTATTGCTCAATCATGCTGCCAATATCAAGAGAGCTAAACAGCCTCTGCGCTTTATGAAATGCCTGAGATAAAAAAGGATATCGAGAATCATATTTTCCCTTTGCCACATCATTGAAATGACTATAGCCGATACCGACATTATAAAGCTCCAGTATGTCATTCAAATCGAATGTATCATTAGATTTCTCAGTCAGGGCATTATCGGCAAATAATCGACTGATTTGCGGCAGCCTCTCCTCCCAAAACAGATAATTTACTAAGTCATTATCTCCATAATATTTAATTCTATTTACCAATGATTTTCAACTCCTGCGTCCAGTTACATTTTAGATAAGTTATGGGGCTTCAAGTATTACACAATGGTGAACTACAAGATACGCTGTCAAGAGTCATCCGCTTTCCTCAAAATTTAGCACAAGGAATCTGTCCCATGCCCCGCTCAATAAGAAAGGATAAATCAACAAATACAGGCAAATCAAGAGTGCTGCGTCTACAGTATGTAGCTGGCTCTCTTTACATATTGTACGTATCTCACATAATATTAAAAAATGCAGAAGTACTGTATTATCAATAATTGGGTATTAAGAAATATGGATTGGTAAAACCTTCCATGGCTCTATCAGCCCAGCATCTAATGCATCACAGGTAAAATAATCTTTCCTCATATTATTAACAGTCTTAACCTTTGGAATATAGAACGACCTAATATCAGGATTTACAAGTGACAGGCTGACATATTGATTAAAATAGCTGGACAAGACAGAAGGAAAATTAAAAAGCAGATACGGGCCAAAGCGTACTGCATATAAAATAATGTTTGCAGAAATGGCATTTAATGCCGTCTCCAATGATGCATCTTCAAAGCCATTACCTCGATCATGTTTTACATGATTATATTTATCATACCATGTAAGAGACTTTGTAGACTGATTTTCATTCCAACCTTCAAAAGGCTTAAAAGAATGCAAGTCTGCATAAGGTTTAAATTTAACTTCATATTCCGTAAGGTGGGCTGGTATATTCAACTTTATAAAGTCCTTTGATGCATAGTCTCTTCCCTGTGGATGTATTTGATTTGCCCTAAGTAAATGCCTGCATTGATTTTCAAATTCCGTAGAAGCAAGAATAATCAGTTCTCTAAGCCGATGCCCATAGCAGGACAGATTACACTCTACCGGTTCTATATACGAAAATATGTCAATAAGTTTTTGAAAAAGCAGAAATAATGCCTGATCTTCATCTTCTTTTTCAAAAGATGTGTATTTGAGTCCCTGCTGCAGTTCATCATATGTATATAGTCCCGGCCTCCAGATGGAAGGATGTGCAACTCCAACATCTTCGTACATGGGCTGAATATCTTTCGCGCCGAATCGATTGACCGCCCACTGTGTCAATGAAGTTTCCTCTTTTTTCCCTTCTGTTACAGTTAGCCCCGGGGAAATAGTGTACAAACCTTCTCCTCTACCATACATATGAACATAGAAATCTCCATTTTCATAAGCAAATCCCAACGGGCACTCTTCATTTAACCGGCTATTCGGAATCCAGTTAGGTAACGTAATTTTCGTATTACGATAACAGATGACCTTCATTACTACCACCTACTTAAATTACACAGTACCTTACAACACCCGTCATTTCTAGCAAAGCTGAGAAATTTCCCTCATCATGTAGCCTGCCATAAGCAAATTATACGATGCAAGACGCACTGCCTATCTGAAATCTGTTTATAAAACCATGACACTATTTCCTGCCCAACCAAGCTCAAGCTTATCGAATGTGTAATTTTCTCAAAACATCCTGGATTTTTTCTCGTTCCATCCGATTCATGGCAAAGGTATATATCATTACCATATAAAGGATTGTATACATTACTGCCTTCAGAACGAAAGGCCCTATTCCCCCCTGAGGCAAAAAATATACATTAGCAGCATATCCTATCATGAGACATATACCTGCTACAAGCGATATCCTGCCTATCTGTCTCCAGAAGGAAGCGATGGCTAGGTGTATCTCTTTTGCGTAGTACCAGTTCATGATGAATCCATTTCCTACAATCATGGAAATGCCGGTAGCCACCGCACAGCCAATACCGCCATATTTGATTCCCAGTGGAATAGCCAGGACAAGATTCAGGATTCCTGTGAGAAAATAAATGCGGGCACGGAAATCATAGCGGTTCATGGCCTGCATAATAGCAAGACCTATGTTTTGAATCAGGTCTACTGTAAATGGAAGAATGATGAGAAGAGTAATGATATAAGAGTCTTCAAATCCTGGCCCTGCCCATAAGGCAATAAACTGCTTTCCGAAAATAATAAAGCCGGTCGCCACCAGGGCCAGAAGATAATACTGCCATCTGCCAATCTGAATAAAGAGCTCAGAAAGGCTGCTGATGGGCTCCTTTCTGGCCACCATGCCGGTAACATGAGGAAGATACACACCGGAAATGGCTGTTGACAATGCCATATAATTCATATAAATCAGGGAAGCAATAGAGTATACAGCCACCGCCGTCGTGCCGCTGATAATGCCCAGAATAATCTGATTCGTTTTCCAGAAGACCTGGTCAATCAGGGACACAGCAAAAACGCTCAGGGCCAATTTCTTGAACTCTGAGAAAAGCTCATGGTTCCAGTAATGAAAATGAATTTTCACGTGAAGGTCATGGAAGCAATAATAAACCCTTGCTCCGCTGAGCACCAGATTCAGTACCGTCTGCACAGCCGCCACAGAGAATGCACTTGGGTGACGCTGCAGTACCAGCACTACAAGAATCGGCTGCAGCACCAGCTGTATGGTTTCCATTCCTTTTAAAAAGAAAAACCGCTCTTGGGCATTAATGACAGAACGGAAAACCATGGTAGATAAAGTAATAACGATATTCAAAAGTAAAAGCAGGAACATCTGCTTCGCTTCATCCACTTCTGATGCGGTCATGCTTCCTGCAAAGATAACATCAAGAAATCCATAGCAGACAAAGCCAACAGCCATTGCCAATACAGTCACTACTCCATATCCCCGAACTGAAATGGCAAGTATATTCTCCATACCGATACTGTCCTTCAATGCCCTGTACTTGGCATAAAACCGGATAACCGCAGCAGAAAGGCCGAAATCCATAATGCTGAAATAAGCGATTAAAGATCCCATGAGCTGATAAAGCCCATATTCGCTTTTACCGATAAAATGAAGGAGTATCGGTACATAGAGAAAGCCTATTATAACTTGCAAAGCAATGTTAAAATAGCTGAGAAAGATTCCTAATTTACGTTGATTCATAGATTATTTACTCTTTACAGTACTGAATGTTTTCTTGCCAAAACACATAGCATATCCGACCCCCAAAAGCAGCCAATAAGCACATGTAATATTAATACTATCCCCTAGTCCGGAAGCCAGCACGCCAAGAATAGATATGAGGAAAAATACATATGGGAGTCTATTTTTAGACTCTATAGCTTTATTACAGATAATAGATAAAAGTCGATATGCAAGAATTATTGCTGGTATCAAATAAATAATAAGTCCAAGTATCCCCGTCTCAGCAAACCTGGAGGAGTACTCGCCTAATGCAGGAAATCCTGACCTCATGATACCTTTCTCTTTCTGGTTTCTAATCCACATTTGTATTTCCTCACCGGAGAAAGCTTCTACCGGCAAATAATCAGGAATGTACGCATTCCTTAAACTGCGTCCTACCCCCAAGACTGGATGGCTTATACCTATGCTGAGATCTGCCTTCAGTATAGAATAGCGGGAACGATTGCTTCTTTTATCAGAACTTGCTAAAGAGCCTAAATTATCTTCCAAATACCCTGACATTTTCAAGGACTTCAAGCTCCCCTGCTGCTCATGCATAATCTGGGCTCGTTCCGGTGAGCCCGGCAAAAGATTTGCAATTGCATAGGACGATATGCCAAGAGCTGCCACCGCACACACAGCTAAAATAATAAAGTTTTTGAACAACTCTTTTCTAAAGAGTAAACTGGAAACACCAAATAGCAAAAATTCTCCGAAAAAAAGAGCATTGGCTGTACGAGCTTTCGTTAAGAATAGACATATCGAATAAAGTGTAAATAAAGAAAACATCGCTGCTTTTTTCCTATGTGACTCCTCTTTGCAAATCGAATACCAGAGCCAGGGCATAGCAAAAGCAGCAAATATACCAAAATAAGAAGGTTCAGCAAATATTGAACGAAGCTGACCAGGCCATACTAGAGGAGGCCACCACGTACCATCCTGTTTGATATCATGAATAATAGGATTAAGAAAATCAAGAACTGTTTCTGCGCCCCAAATGCCATACAAATATAAAATGTCTAAAAGTGAATACACCACGATAATTATAATACACCATAAGAGGCCTTTTCTCATTATGAAAAAGCCCTCTTCCCAGTGATTACGATACCAGCAATAAATCATATAGGAAATTCCAAACGACCAGAAAATTTCAAATATAAAACCTTTTATCGGGCGAACAATCATCCATGCAGCAATAAGTGTATTCTCATCTATGGGAATACCAAACCGATGCAGAAGATTATAAACCTTCGGCAATTTTTCTATCTGGCTCACAGGTCCATTTAATATTTCATTGTAATAAGGATAAATAGCTAATCCATGAATTAGCGAGATAAAAATGACAAATCCATACATAAGTAGAAAATAAACGACATATCTACTATCTCTTGAAAAACATCTCCCATGTCTATACCACTCAGCAACAGAAAAAAATATACCTGCAATCAATGGGTAAATAGATAGCATCCCTACCATAATAGATCCAAAAAAATTTAAACGTAATATGGCAGGCATCGTACAAAAAGCACTAAAAATAACAATAAGTAAAAATAATCTGCTTTCGAATCTCGTTAGCATAATCGCTCCTAATTCTTAGCAATATTAACCTAGGATTTCACAAAATATTTTTTGCTAAAGGAAAAACTCAGCAACAATACAAATATATAAGCCTGCTTCAATCTTATATAACATCTTACGTATAGTTGTGGATTCATTTGCCTACAATAAATGATTCTTCACTTTCTGATATACCCACCATATAGGTCTTATCATTGATTTAGGGAGTAGACAGAATACCAATTTTAACTTCATAACTAAGTCAAGAGAATCATCTTTCATAAGATACCAAATATTTTCCTTTATTTCCATCTGTAACTCATTAGCAACATGCACATCTCTATAATCCATGCTTTGGATTCCTAACAGATAATAATGTACTAATCTCGGCACATACTCACCATGAAAAAGCAAATGTTTCATTCTTTCATTCAACACAGCCATAATCCGTCTAAGGACTTTCAAATCATCCACTTTTTTATATACAGCGTAACTATTCACCGCGCTGCCCATTCGGGTAAAATAATGATACTTTGGTAGATACTGATAAATGTAAAGTCCTTTATTTTCTTTTGTAAATTGAAAACGAAACAATAAATCTTCTCCAAAAACAATATGCGAATCAAACTTGATTCGTTTACAGCCAATTGCTTCATAAAATGAAGCAATTGGCTCCCATCCGAAATGGGTATCATTTACCATCTCATAAAAAGCCTCTTCTTCATCGAAATACAATGTAGGAGAGGAAGGAAATTTACAAGACGTAAGACCACATCCATCATCTTTCACATAATTGTTCATCAACAGCCTGGGATGTTCCTTTTCCAATACAGGTATAGCATTCTCAAAGTAATCACTGTCTATCCAGTCATCACTATCAACAAAGCAAATATATTCGCCGCAGGCTCTTTCAATTCCCAGATTTCTTGCACTGCTGACGCCCCCATTCTCCTTGTGAAATACATGAATACGTATATCCTTGTGCGCCAATTCATCACAAATCCGACCACTTCTATCTGTACTTCCATCATCAATCAGAAGGATCTCTATGTCTTTGTATGTCTGTAACATAACTGATTCCACACTTCTGCGCAGATATTTTTCTACATTATAGACAGGTATAATCACACTTATCAGCATACAGACACGCTTCCAGTGTTATTATAGTAAAATATGTTATCAAATATTAGGTAGTTACTGTTAAAGTCATACACTACCCCCCCCTGTTTCATCTTAGACCGCATTCTATAAAATAGCTTTATAACATTAAAATATACCATACAATATTTCGCCTTATACTTAAAGGGAATATCCCTATCCAACAACAAACTGATTATATGATTGCAAATATCTGACCGGCAAGAATAATATTCGACTTTCCATTTATCTTCTTTTCCCGAACGCAATACGCATGCTAAAAAAATCAAGCAATTTTTTAAATATCCTGCACGAGAAACCCCCTCATACCTTTTAGATAACCAATCATATCTTTTCTTTGCAATCAAGACTGTCTGATACTGATCTTGCAGATCTATTGTATGAGATATACTATCATTCCTTATTACATAATAATATAATGGCCTGGCCAAATAATAAATTGTTCTCGCCCGATCGCACACCTTATGCAAAATGGAATAGTCTTCCATAAGAGATATATCCACCGGAAATAGAATATTGGTAAATAATCTTCGTTTAAACACCTTATCCCAGAGATAACTTTGCAACTTTATATCAAGCACCAGATCATGAATAAAAATTGACTTATCAATGAACATGGATTCTTTACAATACCTTACCCGTTTCTGAGTGCCGTTTTCAACGCGATAGTGTTCAAAGAGAATCAAGTGAATTCCACGCTCCATTAATGGTTTCAAGCTTTGATACCAATTATCCGCTACATAATCATCTGAATCGACCCAAGCAATGTATGTGCCATGCGCATAAGATAGAGCCAAATTTCTAGCACTACTCACACCACCGTTAGCCTTATGATATACCCTTAAACAATCATATTCTTTCGCGATTTCATCACAGATTTTACCGCTGTTATCACTACTTCCGTCATCAATGCAAATAACTTCAGCCTCCTCGTCAATCTGTTTCAAAATAGATCTCAGACAATGTCGAAGAGAAGATTCTGCATTGTATATAGGAATAATAACTGAAAGAAGCACAGTAACCTCCTATTAAATATTCACCCACAAAAATATAAACCTATTCCTAAAAGCCTGCATTCCTGTAATCAAAAAGCAATAGATTCTTGATATCTCATATCAAAAAGAAAAATGTAATATGCGTTGAAAATAAGTTGAAAAAGCATAAAATATTACTTTTTTAATTCATAATCCCTAAGCAAGATAATCAAGTGCGAATACCAATAGACTACTTCAAAATGCTATCCCAAGGGAAAAGAGATTCCAGATACATACTGCAGCGGAAGTCTAATACTTATTTAGACATTCATGTGGGAAATCAATACGAAATCTATTATTAAGGACGTTGCAAATGATTTGACAAATCACTATCATAAAACTTCTCCAACTTATCGATTTCGCACCTAATATCATATCCAGCTTTTATAATTTCTTCTTCCATATTTTTTCTTTTTACTTTGCTTTCGCTTAAAATCATCTCAGCCCATTCTTCTGGTTTCTTCTTTAAGGAAATAAAGTGTGCCAAATCTGTAATCTCCACTTCCCGTGTAATGGTATCAGAGAAAAAACAAGGCAGACCTGCAGCCTGTGCTTCAATTCCTACTATTGGTAATCCCTCAAATCTACTGGGAAGTATAAAACAATCCATCGCTTGATAATACTCATTAACATAATCAGTATTTCCCAAGAAAATAATCCGATCATATATACCATAAGCTCGTGCTCTTGCTTCTACTTTCTTTTTTAAATCGCCGGAACCAATCCATAAAAATCTGGCGTTTATATCTTTCCTAAATAAATTTTTTATAATTTCCAATTCATAAAATGGATTTTTTTGATAACTAAATCGACCAACAGTTCCTACTAGATATTCATTTTTAATCTTTATTTCCTTACGTACTCTTGCTCTATTCTCAGCAGAATAGCAAAACTTTTCAGTAATTATGCCATTTCTTATAATTACTGCTTCTTCAGGACGTTCGTACATCCACTGGGAGGCAGGTTTGGAGCATGCGAGTTTCACAAAATCAGTATGTTTTAATATAGATTTACTTATCCTCTGAAGTATCTTCTTTAAAGATTTATATCGTCCTTCGATTCCTGTTGAATGAGAATGGACAATGACTGTAGTTACACCACCAATTTTAGCAGCAAGTCCATAAAGCAGTAGCTTATAAGCAACATCTGAATGAATATGTGCTGTTTCATAATGGTGTTCTTGTAACAACCTGTAAAATTTTATACATGTTTGGAACTGTTTTTTTATAAAATTACCGGTCCCCCAGCAATCATAAACCTTTCCTCCGTACTTAATAAAGCTTTCTTTATGGCGTTCATCCTCAAATTTTTCAAATGTACATACATCCAAAATGAATTTAGCATGATCAATACTTTTTAGCATATTGAGAGCGAAAGCAAAAACACCACCATATCCCCTATCATCTACATTTACTTCTAAGATTCGCTTCACTGTTTTCACCTTTTACCTGTTTTTCTTAAAAGAATTATGTATCTTTTTAAAAATATCGCAGCCTCTTCTACCCTAACCTAGCGCTGTTTCAATGTCTTTACAAAATAACTAGCCTTTCTCTGCTAATTTCTTTGCTAACATGTACAATTGCATATATGGAATAGGAACCTTAAAGCAACGTTTAAGAAAGCCTGCTTTCCAAGCTGAACATGAAAATTCGCGAAGCAACTTTTGAGGGCATCTTACATAGTTTATTAAGCTTTGTGGTCTTGCCAGAGGAAAAACATTGGTATCATAAAAGCGAAAATCACCAAATAAATCCACTTCTTTTAACGTTGGATCAATAGAGAATCGGATTAAATTAAAGCCGTATTCACTGGCTTTATATTTCAACAATTCCTCTGCTGGGCTCTTAGCATACTCCTTACAGAATTGAACTGCTTCATCTTGAATAATCCGAAATGCCTTGAACTCTGCATCCTTCTCATTATATTCCGGAGCGTAAAGTACAGGAATAGCCACTTCATTAAGTACTCTATACCTCTTGGTAGATCCTTCACTGGAAAGAAAAAGGCTTTCAAAAAGTCCCTGCATAAAAGAAATCACCGGTTCCATATCCATTCTAAACGGTTCATAAAAATATCCATGGACCTGACTGTTATTTATTTCCTTCCGCATGCCAAAATAGTAACCTTCCATGCGAACATCAACTTCTAAGATATTCATGATTTCAACTAGATAACGCTGCATGCTGCCGTTCCAACCAATATCCATAACAGCAATATCCCCACAGAATCCTTTTTGCTGAAAATAAACTTTCAAGCAATCAAATTCATCCCTTGAGTTTTTAATAATATCATTAAGAATACTTTGGTAAAATCCCTTCAGTGCCTCATTTTGTAAAAAATTGCTTTTCTGAAGGCCACTATCCAGTGAAAGATGAAATTTCTGAACTTTAAATTTATATTTTTCAGGATCAAGGCCTAATCTTTCTAAAAAAACCCTAACTGTAAAGAAACGAGTTACTGTAATATAGTGAGAAAATTCATCCCAGTCGCTATGCTTCCACAACAAAGGAACAGATAAAGCTCGACGCGACAAATAAATATAATCTGTCGAGCACTCTGGATATAAGATATCATAAACCTTTTTAGCTACATATCCATCCCTAGCAAAGAAAAAAAGCTTTTTATTTCCTATAGACTTGTGCAGCCAGTGAATAAATCCAAACAAAACTGGTCCAAAGTAAGCATATCCAAACTGAGCATACTGGTTTTTCCTAGTATTCAAATGATTATTAATAAAATTATTAAATATAGTTTTTTGCTTTCTAGATTTTAAATCAACCCACTTACTATTATTGATTACTTTCGGAATCAATATACTTCGAATATCAGCCTTCCGAGCCCCAAAATAATCACTTCTAATCGAATCGCCAATATGAATAACATCTTTTGCAGATATATTAACAGTAGACAACATTTTCTTAAATAAATTCCCAGTAACTTTCTGCACCCCGAAGCTGCTAGAAATAAAGCAAAAATTGAAGTCAAATCCCTGTGCATGCAAAATATCTTTTAAAAATTGTTCAGGTAAATACATGTCTGATGTAATAATTATTTTTTTCCTTTTCTCCCTGCAATATTGATATACGGGATAAATCATAGGATTTCTATGTAATAAGTCTGCCTCTAATTCCAATTCTCGCTTTTTAAAAGGCAGATATTTCCCTTCCAATTTTGCATAAATATCATCTAATGTAATTTCCTCTTTACCACTCTGATTTCGCAGACTTCTTTCTGCTTCAATCCTTTTGGATGCAAATGAAGAATCGTTATATTGTTTTCCTATTATTTGAAAAACCTCGGTAGGATGTAAAACATCTCGCTTGAGAAGAGTATCGAAAATATCAAAAGAAACATAAGAGTACGGAGCGATTTTTTTTATTATCTTGTCCGAGTTAAGCTCCCTTAAAAACTCAAGCTGAATCATATTCTTACAATCCTCCAAAGCTATTCTATTACTTCAAGGTTTCTGCACTTTAGTGATCAATTACATTTAATACAGCCTTTTTAAAAAAACTCCCTTATTTTATCTAAAAATAGCTTCTGTTGGGAATTTACAAGGCCAAGAAATTCATTGCTTCCTGACAAAAACTTTTGCTCATTAAAGCTATTCACATATTTATTTAATATAGGCATAAAATTTGGATCTTCAGGATTCAAAATTACCCCCAAATTATACGTTTCAACAACTTGTGCCAAATAAGTATGAGGCGACGCCAATAAAGGCTTTTTAAAAATAACTGCATCGTATAACCTATTAGGCAATAGCACTGATGTTGCCAACTCTTCATTACCATAAATACTATGTATCATGTCAACACATTTGTACAGTTCAGGCTTATCAGCATTTTTGAATGGGCCACCATAGGTTACATTATCATATTTTAGATTCTGCTCCCTATCAATCCGACAAGATTCAGCGTAGGTTCCTCTATAAAATAATGAAAACCTATCATCCCCCCCAGTTTACGTATCAAAATTTCATTTTCGCGTTTGTACCTTATATATCCAAAGAAGCCAATATTCACATGTGCCTTATTTTCGCATAAACTTGGTAGCTTGAAAGCCGATTTCAAATTCGTTATGTTATGATTAGAAATAATTTTTGAGGATTGAGGCAAAAACTTACGAAAACCATCCGATGAAATTGTAGTAAAGAAACTATTATCAATGATTTCTTTTAAAAAGAATTGATATCCTGGTAATGTTTCACATTTATAATCACGAATATCAAGAACATACCTGTTCTTAAAATGCTTAAGCAATACATTTCTCAGCAGCATGGCCAATATTGTATTCACTATCACTAGGTGGGTATAATGCCCATCTTCAATAATTTTTTTCAGTTTATAAGAAAGCAATATGAAATCGATATATTTGCGTTTTCCGATATGCCACTTTGAATGAATAGTAATTACCACACCATCTTTAGTTGTTGGCGAATCATTGTATTTATCCCAAGTACAGATATTATATGCAATATCTCTCGCTATTAGTTCTCGTTCATAGTACTTCAAATACGGGGCCTGTTCTAGCACTGTAGAATCAAAAATAAGTACCTTCATTTTTACCTCAATTCTAATTATAAAAACACAATAGCTCCACATTCACTAGTTCAATAATAAGTAACATTTTACTTATTACAACCATCACTCAGTCTATCTCCTACCGGTTACTTTCCTCTTCAAAAAATCAGCAATCTTCTTCGGCCAGTCAATATTTTCCAAAAATACCACCGGCACCTCACATTTTTTCAGATTCTGCCTTTCCAGCCACACATTGAAAAGACGCTCCGACATGAAGCCGAAAAGCCGGGATTCGTAGGTATCATACCCTGTCATATCCGTCCGCTTCCCCAATTCAAAAAGAATATCAAAAAGCCAGGTGCAGTACTCATCAAAGAGAGACTTCTTCATGACAAACATATTCAGTATATGCAGCTTTCTCCGATTCATAACCCTGATGAAGGCATCGGAATAGCCCGGATATCTTTCCGAAATAATCTTCTCTACCTCATCCAGATCCTTCTTATAATGGGCATGCTCATACTGGCTCCGCACCGTCTCAATATAGTAATTTCTCTTCACCGGAATGATGACATCATATTTCTTAAGCAGCCTTTCATAATCTTCTCTATGAAAAATAGCCTTCTTTTTCTTCTCTATATCCTTCGTATGTACTTTGCGTCCAAAGTACATACGGTAATGACAAAGCCCAATATACTGGCATTCCAGATTCTTCCAGGCCCAGTATAATCCTGTCAGCTCACAGTAATTCGGATTCTTGGCGGAAATATTGTCGCCTGTATTATCCGGCGTATAACCCAGCAGTTCCTTCCCCTCCGCTCCTACCTGAAGAGGCATATACACATCATCCGCCGGCATCCAGTAGTTCTTGTGAGCCGCCACCAGTATTTTTATATCCATGAGTTCATTCCTTTCGTGGTGAGAGATTTGAGTTTTGAGGGCTGAGGCTTGAGGGATAAGATTTGAGTTTTGAGGTTTGAGGTCTGAGGGCTGAGATTTGAGTTCTGAGATGAGTGGTGAGCGCTACCTTCACTTCTATTTCCCTCCCATTCCTCAATTCTCTTTCCTTCTCTTATCTCGATTTTCCCTCCTCAATTCTCTTTCCTTAATTCTCTTATCTCAATTCTCAAATCTCTTTCCTCAAACCTCTCCACTCAAATCTCTTACTATCCTATTCTATTCCCTATCTTCACAATCATAGTTCCTAACATTCTGAGGATTTCGTCACAAAGTGATAAGGCCGTCTGAGCATCGTCAGGACTCACATAATGCAAATCTTCAGAAATTAAAATCTGCGTTTCTACTTCAGCAGCAGACCCTTTAGCAATCCGTAAAAAGTGGATAAACTCACGATCAGAACCTCTGCCAAATCCTTCGGCTATATTTGATGGAATGGAAACAACTACCCTCCTTATTTGATTTGTCAGGCCAAATACTTCATCACGAGGAAAACGACTTGTCAGACGATAGGTAATACGTGCCAATTCCATCGACTTCTGCCAGACAATCAAATCCTTGTAATCAGCCATTTTCTCCACCATCCTCAAATCTCGAATCTCAATTCTCAAATCTCTTTCCTGCCAGCTTCAGCGCCCTATCAATCACCGCATCCATATCGTAGTACTTATACTCTCCCAGACGGCCTCCGAAGATAACCTTCTCTTCTTTATCAGCCAATGCCTTGTATTTCTGATAGAGACTGCTATTCTTCTCATTATTCACCGGATAATAAGGCTCATCGCCCACTTTCCATTCAGAGGAGTATTCCCGGCTGATAACTGTTTTGGGCAGATCATTGCCATTAGCGTCCTTGCCAAATTCAAACCATTTATGTTCGATAATACGGGTCCATGGTGTTTCTCTGTCTGTATAGTTAACTGCGGCATTGCCCTGGAAGTTTGGCTTATCCAGCACTTCGGTTTCAAAGCGAACACTTCTGTATTCCAACGGACCCAGATTATAATTGAAGTAGGCATCTATCGGCCCGGTGTAAACCACCTTATCAGCCAGCTTATCCAACTCTTCTTTGTTTTCCAGATAATCACAATTAAGCTTTACTGCGATTCCCTTAAGCATATTGGCGACCATATTGGTATATCCGCCCACAGGAATCCCCTGATACAGAGCGTTAAAATAGTTGTTATCAAACGTCAGACGAACTGGGAGACGCTTGATAATAAACGCCGGAAGTTCGGTACAGGGACGCCCCCACTGCTTCTCCGTATAGCCTTTTATCAGTTTTTCGTAGATATCTGTCCCAACCAGGGAAATAGCCTGTTCTTCCAGATTCTTTGGATTTGTGATTCCAGCAGCTTTTCTCTGCCCTTCAATCTTCGCTGCGGCTTCTTCTGGAGTAACAACGCCCCACATCTTATTAAACGTGTACATATTGAAAGGAAGAGAATACAATTCGCCATGATAATTAGCTACCGGCGAGTTAGTGAATCGATTGAATTCTGCGAACTGATTTACATAATTCCATACTGTTCTATTGTTGGTATGAAAAATATGGGCACCATATTTATGTACATGAATACCTTCCACATCTTCTGTATATACATTACCGGCAATATGAGGCCGTTTGTCTACCACAAGAACGGTTTTCCCAGCTTTTACTGCTTCATGGGCAAATACAGCTCCAAAAAGTCCTGCTCCAACAATCAGATAATCGTATTTCACGGATTATATCCTTTCTATGTACAACATTATTCCTACTATTATTTTTTATATCCTTCTGGATTCTTAGACTGCCAGTTCCATGTATCCCTGCACATGTCTTCCAGTGTTCGTTTCGCATGCCAGCCAAGTACTTTCTGCGCCTTGGTTGAATCGGCCCAGAATTTCGGAAGATCTCCCGCTCTGCGCGGTCCGATTTCGTACTTCACTTTGACTCCGGTAGCCTTTTCAAATGCATGAATGATATCGAGAACGCTGTAGGGAGTTCCTGTTCCCAGGTTAAACACTTCAACGCCCTTGTGGTTAGCTGCATATTCTACCGCCTTCACATGGCCGTTGGCCAGGTCCATTACATGAATATAGTCACGAAGGCAGGTTCCATCTGGTGTGGGATAGTCTCCTCCAAATACGGTGAGATGGTCTCTTCTTCCCACCGCCACCTGGGCAATATAAGGCATCAGATTGTTTGGAATTCCCTGGGGATCCTCACCAATCAGCCCACTTTCATGAGCTCCAATAGGATTAAAGTAGCGAAGAAGAATGACGGAAAGCTCCGGGTTGGCTTTTGCCGCATCTTCCAGAATCTGTTCCATCATCACCTTAGTCCACCCATACGGGTTGGAACAGCTGCCACGATGCATGGTTTCCACATAAGGTGGTGTATTTTCTTCCCCGTACACCGTGGCTGAGGACGAGAATACAAACTGATTAACTCCTGCTTCTTCCATACACTCCAGAAGTGTCAGTGTGGTATCTATATTATTGCGATAATACTTCAGCGGAAGACGGACCGATTCCCCTACCGCCTTAAGACCTGCAAAATGAATGACACAGTCAATGTGATTTTTTGAAAAGATATGACGCATCTTTTCCTTATCCTTGACATCCGCTTCATAGGAGACTACTGACTTTCCTGTAATCTTTTCTATTCTGCGGACAGCTTCCGGACTGCTGTTACTGTAATCATCCACAATTACCACCTGGTGACCAGCATTGAGCAATTCCACTGCGGTATGTGAACCAATATATCCCGCACCACCGGCAAGTAATACATTCATTATGTTCATACTCCTTTACTCAAAATCACACTATCTTATTACCCATATTGGAATAATATCAAGACAGATTTCTTACCACATCAGACAGATAATTTTTAAATGCCGGGCCCAGATCATCCCTGCGAAGTGCATATTCTACGGTAGCTTTAAGGAACCCCAGCTTATTACCTGTATCATAACGCTTGCCCTTGAAATTGTAAGCATATACATTGCTGTTGTGCGCCATAATCCTCAATGCATCAGTAAGCTGGATTTCTCCCCCTTTTCCTGGCTTTGTATGTTCCAGTATCTCAAATACATCCGGGGTAATGACATATCTTCCCAGAGCTGCCAGCCGGCTCGGTGCCTCTTCTATTTTAGGCTTTTCCACCATATCTTCTACAAGAACAAGGTCAGAGTTTTCCGTAAGATTCCCTTTTATGATTCCGTAGGAGGAAACCTGTTCTCTTTCAACCAGCTGACAACCCACAATAGTGCCTCCGGTTTTTTCATATTGTTCAAGCAGCTGTCCCAGGGCCGGTGTATCATCTCCGTTATACACCAGGTCATCCCCCAGAATAACTCCAAAAGGTTCCCCATCAGTAAAATCTTTAGCACAGAGTATAGCATCTCCCAATCCTCTCATGTGCTGCTGCCGAATATAATGTACTTTAATATTCGCTACTTTACGCACTTCGTCCAGTAATTCCATCTTGTTGTGCTCAAATAAATGCTGTTCAAGTTCCGGTGATGAATCAAAGTGATCTTCAATGGCACGTTTTGCATGTCCGCTGATTATCAGTATATCTTCAATTCCACTGTCTAATATTTCTTCCACTATATATTGAATTGTCGGTTTATCTACAATAGGAAGCATTTCCTTTGGCATGGCTTTGGTTTCTGGAAGGAATCGAGTTCCAAATCCTGCCGCTGGAATGACTGCTTTACGAATTTTCAATTTTTATCCATCCTTATATCTGATTAATAAGCACCACGGCTGTGAATTACTGCGAACAATGTGCGCCAGATGAGAATGATATCAAGCCATACACTCCAGTTATGAACGTACCACATATCCATGGCCACGCGCTCAGGATATGTGGTATCACTTCGACCACTCACCTGCCAGAGGCCTGTGATTCCAGGGAGTACCATGTAGTATTCTTTAATATACTGTTCATACCTAGGCACTTCTTTCTGTACAATCGGACGGGGACCTACCAGGGACATTTCCCCCTTCAGTACATTGAGAAGCTGCGGAAGTTCATCAAGACTGGTCTTTCGAAGAAAAGCACCACTTTTCGTAATACGTGGATCATTTTTCAGTTTAAAATCCCGTTCCCATTCTTCTTTTGCCTTTGGATCTGTGGCCAGAAGTTTTTCCAGTCGTTCTTTCGAATCTACGACCATAGAGCGGAATTTGTAGCAGTCGAATTCTTTTCCATCCTTGCCCACCCGGCGCTGTTTATAGATTGCCGGTCCTTGCGAATCCGTTTTTATCCATACACAAATTCCAAGAAATAATGGGAGCAGGAATAAACCTCCACTAAGCGTCAGAACAACATCAAATATCCGCTTAATAATCTGATTCAGCCGAAACGCCAGATTATTTTTAATATTTAAGAGCATAATCCGGGTGTCAAAGAAAGATTCCACTTCCACATTTGACATCGGTACGCCTACCAGATTTGGAACTACGCTCACATAGGGAACCAGTGTCTGTGCCCGATAGAGGAGATGATTCAGCTGGTCCTGTGGAAGTCCTGGTGCCGCAATGATTACATCCTGAATTCCGGTTTCAGCAATTACCTTTTCCAGATCATTAAAACCTCCAAGAATCGGATATACATCGGCATAGCGGGAAGATGGTTCAAAATCCTCAAGGAATCCGGCTACCCTATAGTTAATGAATACGTTGTTTTTTCCTTCATCAATCGCTGCATCAGCTGTCTTTCCGGCACCTACTACCAGAACAGGAATCTGAAGTCCTGGAATCCGTCGGATAATCAATGCCGTAATATATTTTTCTACCACTAAAAGAATATAGACGATGATGGCAAATAATCCCACATAAAGGCGTGATACCTGACCGGATACCTGGGTAAGGAACATGAGGATGATGGAAAATGCAATAGCCCCCAGGCAGGCTTTAAACAGTTTTTCCAACATCTGTGCACTGGTATAATGTTTGGAATATATTCCGGCAAATGCCAGCGCCAGAAGGAATACAGCAGGTGTCACTATATAGATGTATATGGCGTTTACCTGAAATATATTGCCCATCAGGAAATTTCTGATATGGAAGGCTATCCATTCGGCCAGTAAAATCCCCACATAATCTCCGCAAAGATATATGGCTTTGCTTATAAGGCGAATCAGAGAAGCACTGCGAGGCTTCTTTTTCTGTTTTCTTTCTGCATGGTTAATCCACTGCTGCATGTTTTTCTCCGTTGTTAACTAGATATACAAATTTCGACATTCTCGTTATAGTCAAATAGGTATCCCCTTTCTTTAAATTGGAGATACCTATTTCAGTTCGTATTGCTTTCCAGCATATGGTCGAGTATCTGGACGATTTCGAGTGCGCTGTCCTTTTTATCATTGCCACAGGCAAGTGCCATTTGCTTGAGCTTATCTTCATTTTTTAGCAGACCGTCGACTGTATCGGCTAATTCATTTTTCCGAATCCAGACCGCACATCCTTGTTCTTCCAGGTGCTGTGCATTGGCCCGTTCCTGTCCGGGAAGGGCGTTGACCAAAACCATAGGCAGATTCATGGTCAGCGCTTCTGTACAGGTGAGCGCACCAGGTTTGGTGACGATGAGTTCACTCTTACTCATCATTTCTGCCACTTTATTGGTATAGCTGTGCAGATCCACCGGATGCCGGAGGCTTGACCGGATAGATGCCACTTCTTCATATAGATTGATATTCTGTCCCGTAGCAATAATAAACTGGCTCACGGAATCAATCTTGTCCAGACGTAGAAAAGTGTCAGTAATATTCCCCAACCCCAGACCCCCACCCATGATGAGTACGGTCCCTTTTTCTTTAGGACTTGGATTTTTCAGTTCTTCATAGAAGGATTTGCGAACTGGAATTCCCGTGGTGTGAATAATATTTCTCGGCACATTATGGGCTTCCAGTTTACGCGCCAGGTCCTCTGAAGGGACGCAGTACGCATCCAGTTGTTTGTACACCCAGAGCTGATGAATATCAAAGTCGGTAATAACTCCGAGAAGAGGGGTATTAATGTCCGCTTCCTTCTTCAGCAAATTGGCTGCACAGGCCGGAAATGGATGGGTAAACAACAGGGCATCCGGTTTCAAGACGGTAATCAGCCTCTTCATCCGCTTTCGGAAACTCCAGGAAAGAAGACTCTGAAACGTTGCTCCTAAATGCCTGTTCTGTGAATTGCTATATAGACTATCGTACATTTCAGGGAATATACGAATCATTTTCAGGTAAGATTCTTTTAAGACGTGATCAATGGAAAGAACATCCCTGGACAGAAAATCCAGCACGCGAACCGCATCATCGGGATGAACCTGTTTGATGGTCTCCGCAATAGCCCGAGCCGCCTGAGAATGCCCCTCTCCAATAGAAGCCGTCATGATGAAAAATTCACGTTTCTTCTGCATTTTTCTCCTCATATACATTTATATATTTTAGCATAAAAGTAAGACTCTGTGCAGGAGAAGATGAGCGGAGTTCAAGGTCGGTGCAAATTCTTAAAAAATTTGCAGGTCGGCAAGGATCTATACTCTAAAAATTGTCGTGCTGCCATTTATCAAGCTTTTTAGCAGACCGGGCTTCCTTTTGTAAAAATCAAAAATTTGAAGCCAGAAATGGCAAACCATTGTCATTTCTCTGCAAGCCTTCGGCTCGGGACAGCAAAATCTTCCATTGGAAGATTTCGAGGGAAAAATTCTGCGAATAGCTTTTTATAAATTCCCCTCATCATCTCCCAAAACATTTCATTTTGTTCAGTTCCTGAATAAGATTGATCTTAGCATTTATTTATCAATTCACTTTTCAGTCTGTTTTGGCTGGGTCGTTTCCGGGTTCCTTACTTCTGCGTTGTCCCATGCGGGGTTCCTCAGGATTTCGGGGTCTTTGCCTGTGAAGACTCTTTTGGCGTAGATGTCGTCATCGAGCTGCCATCTGAGCCAGGCGGTGATGTAGGCGTCGGCGGCGGTCTGGATGTCCAGGTGGTCTGCGTCTTTTCTTCTTCCCATGGCGGCTGTCTTTGACTGGATTTTGCTGTAGTTTTCCTTCATTTCATCGAGCGGTGTGATAAGTTTCCTGTCAAGGATGCCTGTGCCGGCTGCCATGAAGACGGGGATAGTGACTTTGGACGGGTCGTAGATCCAGACGGGCAGGTGTAGTTTTTCTCCGATGGATTCCGTGACGCCTGAAACGGTGACCATGGTCTTGAATTTATCGCCGTCTTTCCCTTCAAGTGTATTGTAAGCACCGGCACCTCCCTGAGAGTAGCCTACGATGCCGATTTCCTTTTCATCGATCTGATGATAAAGAGGGCTTTTGGAATCCTGATTGGCCGCAAGGGCCTGATCGAGTGTCCATTCGGCAGAGAAGCCCGTCGCTGTCTGCGCATCCGTATTTCCTGCCACGACGAAGCCCCAGGAGGCGAGATGCCTGAAGATGGGTTCGTCCTTGTCGCAGGATCCGCCGGTGCCGTTCAGGGTGATGACGAGGGGTCGGGGCCTTTCGCGCCCTGCCTGCTGCACGGGATACCAGACTTTGTACTTGTAATTTCCATATTTCGCTTCACCGTCAGAGAGGACGACGGACTTCACCTCGTAGGGCCCGTGCCAGCGGTAGCGCTGCTCGATTTTCCCCGGGTCGTTGTACTTCATGGTGTAATCGGGGTCGATTTCGTAGGCCGCCATGGCAGGCGTGAGATAGAGTGAAGCGGCGAGACAAATGCCCGCCGCCAGAATTTTCTTTATATGTTTCATTCGTTTCCTTCCAAGGGAATTCCCTTGATGCTTATATCTGTCCAGCCTGCATTCTTCATAAATTCACCGTCTTTTCCAAAGATGGAGGCTGCTTTTTCATCGCCAGAAAGGATCATGCGGAACCATGCTGTCATGTATGCGTCGGCGCGTGTCATGACGCGGAGGTGGTCCTCGCCTTTCATGCGTCCGATGACGGCCGGTCCTTTTGCGGCCTGATAAATGCCTTCCATGTCTTCCTTAGGAGCGAGAATGCCATTTTCGATGCCGTCTCCGCCTGAGGCGATGAATACGGGAACCGTAATCTGGGACGGGTCGTATGACCATGCAGCAGCTTTTGCTTTCTCGATGAAGGGAAGCGTCATGGGGCTTGCCAGGTACAGCGCACTGTAATGGTCCTTGTTCTTCGAGATGGTCGCCTGACGGATAGCACCGGTGCCTCCCTGGAAGTAGCCGATGCCTCCGATGTGATCCAGATCGATGCGGTCATGGAAAAGGCTTCCCTGCTTTTCGTTTTCAGAGAGCATTTTCTCGAGCGTCTTGGCCGCTGTTTCGCCGCTTCCCGAGTTCAGTGCATCGTTGCCGGCTGCAATGAAGCCCCAGGAGGCAAGGTGCTGGAGAATCGCGATAAAAGAGGTGCAGGAGAATTCCATGCCATTGGAAATGATGAGAAGCGGGTATTTCTTCCCTTCTTCCATGGATGCAGGGTACCAGACGTGAATGTTCTGGACGCCTTTGGGATCGGTATTTCCTGTCTTGAAGATTTTCTCTTCGACCTTTTCAGGACCGTCCGCCGCATATTCCATTTCGAGGGCGCCGCGGTTTCTGCTGCCGCGTCCATAGCCCGGGTGCACCGGGGTCTTCATTTCATTGGCATAGGCGTAGTCACAGAAGAGCGCAGCCGATGCGCGTCCGGAGACGAGCTTGACGGCGCGCGCGGTGAATTTCTTGAAAATATCCATAGTCGTCCTTTCCCGGTATGTCCGTTACTTGCCTGCGAGCATGAGGAATTCCTTGCGGAGTTCGATGTCTTTCTTAAAAGCACCGGAGACGGATACCGTCCTGGTGCGGGTGCCCGGCTTCTTGATGCCGCGGGCGGTCATGCAGGAGTGTTCGCCGTCGATCAGGACAGCGACGTCGTCAGAGCCCGTGACTTTCTTCATGATGTCACGGATGTCGGTGCCGATGCGTTCCTGAATCTGGAAGCGGCGGGATACGGCGTCTGCGATGCGGGCGATCTTGGAAAGTCCGATGACGCGGCCTTTCGGCATATATCCGACGGTGACTTTCATATTGTACATGAGAGCGATGTGGTGTTCGCAGTGGGAGAAGATTTCAATGTCCTTCACGACGACCATGTCGCTTTCCGGTGATTCGAAGGTCTTGTCGAATTCGCGGGCGATTTCGTCATTGGAAATGCTGCAGTACTTGAACTGTTCTTCCATCATGTCTGCGAAGCGTTTCGGCGTCTCCAGGAGGCCTTCCCTTCCGGGGTCGTCTCCGACTGCTTCAATGATGAGGCGGGCTGCCTCTTCGAGTTTCTTTCGATCCATTTTTATACGCCCCTTCTGTTCGGGTCCCAGATGATCTTGTGAAGCTGCACCTGCACCCTCACGCGGCTCAGCCGGTTTTCCCTGACATACTCTACCAATTCCGCCGGCGTGATTTTCCCCCAGACGGGAGAAACGAAGAATTCCGGATGGTCTTTTCTTTCGAAGTACGTCTTTGTGATTTCCCTCATTTCATCCAGGTCTTCCTTCGAGCCGACGACAAATTTCAACACGTCTTTTTCTTTCAGGATGGGGAAATTTTCTTTCCTCATGGATTCTTTCATGCCGCTTCCTGAGCACTTGAAGTCCATCGTGTAGAAAACGCCGGACGGGCGGTCTTCCCAAAGGGGAACGGCGCCGTTCGTTTCTATATTGATGTCATAGCCTTCTTCGGAGAGTCTTTCGCAGAGATGGCGGAGCGGATGAAGCATCGGCTCGCCGCCGGTCAGTGTGATGTTCTTCCAAGGGAAGGCGTGGATGCGGCGGATGAGTTCATCTTCCGTCAGCGCTTCCTTTGTGTCGGAAAGTTCAAGCGAGTAAGCGGTGTCGCAGTACGTGCAGCGCAGGTTGCAGCCTGCCAGTCTTACGAAAATGGCCATGCAGCCGGTTCTTTTTCCTTCGCCGTCGATGCTGTCGAAGATCTCGGTCACATGGAAAAGTCCGTCGTCATAGCGGTACTCACTTTTCATAGGTGGCCACGTTTCCTTCCGTTTCCTGTACGGATACGCGTACACAGTGCGGGATGCGGTCGCAGAGCCACTTGGCCATGTTTTCGGCGGTCGGGTTGATATCCCCCATGACGTCATTGATGAGGGCGTGGTCGAAGCGGTTCACGATTTCCTTGATCCTGCTGAAATCGACGACCATGCCATTGTGGTCGACTTCCTCGCTCTGGACGGTGACGGTGATGATCCAGTTATGGCCATGCAGGTTCGTGCACTTGCTTTCATAATCGAGGTGCAGGTAATGCGCCCCGGATACTTCCATTCTCTTTGTTACGGTAAACATAATATTCCTTTCTCGGCTCAGAGGGCCGGGTCTTTAACGCCGTTCGCAGCAAACGCAGCTACACGGTCTATACAGGTCCCGCAGGTTCCGCAGGGTTTCTCGCCGCCTTCATAGCAGCTCCATGTGAGTTCATAAGGTGTCTTGAGCTTAAGGCCCATAGCTACGACGCCTGCCTTGTTCAGCTTGGCGAAGGGGAATGCCAGATGGACTTTTCCGTATGTGCCGATGGAAACTGCATCTCCCATAGCTTTCAGGAATGGCTCGCTGCAGTCGGCATACGCATCGCCGGCCGCATCATCGGCATGGGCGCCGATATAAATATCTACGTCGTCGTTTTCAAAGAGGCTGGCTGCCAGCGAAGCCGCTGTGGAGAGCATCAGTCCGTTTCTGAAGGGGACGTACGTGGAAACTTTTCCTTCTCCGTTCTTCTCAATCTGCTCGGCATAGCTTTCATGCACGATTTCCTGCGTGGAGCCTTCAAGGAGCGAGCAGTTCGAATACTGGAAGAGGGAGGAAAGATCGAATTCATAATGCCGTAGGTGGTAGTATTCTGCCACTTTGCGCGCGGCCAGGATTTCTTTCTTATGTTTCTGGCCATAAAAAATAGAAGCAGTCACAACATTGTCTGCTCCCAGTCTGTCGACAGCCAGGGATACGCACGTCGTGGAATCGACGCCCCCGCTGGATAATATGATTGCCTTTTTCATCATTCCTCCTGTTTTTTTAAGTTGGTTGACAGCTGACAACTGAATATCGTATTTAATTATTATACCACGACGGGCAAGTGCAAAAAAGGCAAGGGCATCCTACCGCTTCCCGCAAATTTCCTGTATAATAAAGACGTCCAATATAGTTAAGAACAAGGAGGACAATATGCAGGGCGGCGACGCAGATGAATTTATCGACTTTATGAATGACGGGGAAGCTTCCGTCAGGCACAAGAGCTATGTGTACCGTTTTTCGGGGCTGAAGTTCCATCCGGGAAGGGACACTAACAGCATCAGCGTGGAGAAGTACCGCTTCACGGGCGAGCCTTTCGAAGAGTTCATGGAAATGGTGTACTACTACGAAAGTGACGACGCGGAAGATGTGCTGAACCATCTCACCGAAGATATCCTCTGGGATGGCAAGACCTTCTACGAACTGGAAAAAGCACTCACATGGATTGACTGGTGATGAAATGAAAAAAGGCTGCAGCGAGATATATCTTTCGCCGCAGCCTTTTCAAGTGCTTACTTTTAAGTTCTTACATTCCTACTGTTTCATCGAGCGGTTCTTCGCAGAAGAGTTTCATGGCGCCTTCTGCCATCTTGCCGCCTTCGTGGGCAGCGCCTTCTACGACGCCTTTCTTCCAGTTGAAGGGAACGCCGAGTTCTTCGGCTTTCTTCTGGCAGGCATCGAAGTAATGGAGGCAGCGTTCCATGCGGTTCTTGCCCTGTGCATCGGCCTCGGGGGTCGCGCGGAAAGGCTGCTCTCTGGAAACGTCCTCGCTTCCCATCAGCATGATGACGGGGAGAGCAAAGGCAGAAGCCAGATCGGCATCGGAAAGGCCGAGGCCCTTTGTGCCGTACGGGTAGCAGGTGGTATCGTCAGGCATCGTGAACCATCCCGCATTGGCGCAGACGATGGCATCGACGTCCGCTCTTCCATCAAGAAGGCTGTAGCGATGCATGAACTGGCCGCCGGCAGAATGGCCGAAAATGATGACCTTTCCCTTGGCATGGGTTCTTGCGCGGACAGCGGCAACGATATGGTTCACGGCATCGAAGGACCAGTGGTTTCTTGGCTTGATCGTTCCTTCCTCGCCTTCCTTGTCCTGCACGTTTCCTTCCTGATACCAGCGCGCGCCCGGATATTTCTTCGTCGAGAATTCAGGGCATGCGATCAGCATGTTGTACTTCACGGCAAGGCTTTCCATATGGCGTTCGAATTTCTCTGCGCGGCGTGTCACGTCCGGGAAGGAAATGAAGACGGGCTGGTCCTCGGTCCAGGTAGCCGGACGGTAGTAGTAGACCGGAATCGGATCGCGGCAGGTGCCTGTCTGTTCCGCCAGAAAACGGAAGCTCTCTCCCACGGAAAGGCGCTTCTTTTCTTTTCCCTTTTTATGTTTCGGCAGAAGATACGCCGTCAGCGCGCCTGCAGCCAGAGCCGCCAGCGCTTTTATCAATGTGCTCATGAAATGCTCCTTATCACAGGCTTTCACCTGATTGAATGATTTCTGAGAAAGTATCGCAACGCCCTCATTATACCATGAACTCATAGAAATGCTAGAGTGAAAGATTTCTATTTTTCGTTGGTCGAAAATCAGTCACTTCTCTTTATTTGTATATACTTATATATAAGGAAATGGGGAATAAGAAAAAGAGCTGTGGAAGGATTCCTCCCTGCACAGCCCTTTTTATATTGCTTATTTCCCTTCTGCTTTTTCCACGCCGTATTTCATGGAGCGGATGTATGCGGCAAGCGGCTCGTCTGCTTTGCTGCCATGCTCTTCGATGATCTTGACGATGGCGCTTCCCACGATGGCGCCGTCAGAAGCTCCCGCCATGTCTTCCGCCTGATCGGGCGTTGCAATGCCGAAGCCAACGGCGACGGGAACGTCCGTGTACTTCCTGATCGTATCGGTGATGGCTTTGACGTTCGTCGTGATTTCGCTCCTGACGCCTGTGACCCCCATGGAGGAAACGAGGTAGATGAAGCCTTCTGCATCTCTCGCAATCATGCCGACGCGGCCTTCAGAGGTCGGGGCGATGAGGGAGATGATCTTCACGCCATGCGCTCTGGCGGGTTCTGCGAGTTCTCCTTTTTCTTCATATGGCATGTCTGGAACGATGATGCCGGAGATGCCTGCCTTCTCGCAGCGGGCAAAGAATTTCTCTGCGCCGTAGACGTAGACCGGATTGAGGTAGGTCATGAAGACGAGAGGAATATCGATTTTCAGAGCGACTCTTTCTACCATGTCGAAGATCTTGTCTGTCGTGGTGCCGGCAGCAAGGGCGCGGATGGTCGCTTTCTGGATGACTTCCCCTTCTGCCACAGGATCGGAGAAAGGAATACCAATTTCAATCAGGTCGCACCCGGACTTTGCCATGATTTCTATATACCGCTCGGTATCTTCCAGACTCGGGTCGCCTGCTGTCAGGAAACCGATGAATGCTTTGTGCCCGTCGAAGGCTTTTTCTAATTTATTCATGAATGTCCACCCCTCTGTATCTTGCCATGGCTGCTACGTCCTTGTCGCCGCGGCCGGAAATGCAAATGATCATGATGTCGTCTTTCTTCATCGTCGGTGCCAGCTTGATGGCTTCTGCGACGGCATGCGCGCTTTCGATGGCCGGAATGATGCCTTCCGTCCTTGACAGGTATTCGAAGGCGTCGACGGCTTCGTCGTCAGTGATCGGCACGTATTCAGCGCGGCCGATGTCCTTCAGGTAGGAGTGTTCGGGTCCTACGCCCGGATAGTCGAGGCCGGCGGAAACGGAGTAGACCGGTGCGATCTGTCCGTATTCATCCTGCACGAAGTAGGATTTCATGCCGTGGAAGATGCCTTCGGTCCCCATCGTGAGGGTCGCCGCATGCTTTCCTGTATGGATGCCCCTTCCTGCCGCTTCGCATCCGATGAGGCGGACGCCTTCGTCCGGGATGAAATGGTAGAAGGTGCCAATGGCGTTGCTGCCGCCTCCAACGCAGGCAAGGACAGCGGCCGGGAGTTTCCCTTCCGCTTCCAGGATCTGCGCTCTGGCTTCCTTGCTGATGATGGCCTGGAAATCGCGGACGATCATCGGGAACGGATGCGGGCCGACGGCCGATCCCATGATGTAGTAGGTGTCGTCGAGACGTCTCGTCCATTCGCGGAGCGTTTCGCTGACGGCATCCTTCAGTGTCATGGTCCCGGAGGTGACGGGATGGACCTTGGCGCCGAGGAGACGCATGCGGTAAACATTCAGTGCCTGACGCTCGGTATCTTCCTTGCCCATGAAGACTTCGCATTCCATGCCGAAGAGGGCAGCGGCCGTTGCGGCAGCTACGCCGTGCTGGCCTGCGCCGGTCTCGGCAATGATTCTTGTCTTGCCCATTCTCTTGGCAAGGAGTGCCTGGCCAAGGACGTTATTGATCTTGTGGGCGCCTGTGTGGTTGAGGTCTTCTCTCTTGAGATAGATCTTCGCTCCGCCCAGGTCTTCACTCATTTTCTTGGCATAGTAGAGGAGCGAGGGGCGGCCTGTGTAATTCCTGTTCAGGTCGTCGAGTTCCTTATTGAAATCCGGATCATTCTTGTACTTTTCATACGCTTCCTCGACCTCGAGGACTGCATTCATCAATGTTTCCGGGACATACTGTCCGCCGTGCACGCCGTAGCGTCCTTCTCTTTTCGTCATACCTTTCATCCTTTCCGCAGGCCCGACCGGGCCAAAAGACGGATTACCGCCTGTATTTTCTCTTTATCTTTCATGTCGTCCGTTTCAACGCCGCTGTTCACGTCGACCGCGAAGGGCCTTGCGATGCGCGCTGCCCGGACGATATTTTCACGATTCATGCCGCCCGCCAGAAGGAATGGCTTCCTTACCGCTCTGGCGAGATTTGGATCGATGCGCTTTCCTGTGCCGCCTCTCTTCCCCATGACTTTCGCATCAAGGAGAAGGGCATCGGCCGGCGAATCGTTCCATGGAAGAATGTCTTCCTCGCTTCCTGCCCGGATGGCTTTCCAGACGGGAAGTCCTGTCCTTTCCTTCACTTCGCGGATCGTTTCAAAATCCTCATCCCCGTGGAGCTGGATGACGGAGAGATGGGTTTTCTTTGCAATGTCTGCTATGGTCTCTGCCGTTTCATTCACAAAGACGCCGACCGCCTTGATCCGTGGATCCAGCAAACTGATGAGGCCGGCCGCTTTATCGGGCGTCACCTTCCTCGGGCTTCTTGCAAAGATGAAGCCTGCGTAATCGGGAAGGGCATCGTTTAAGAAATCGATATCCCTTTCTTTTGAAATCCCGCAGATCTTGCACTGGACCCGTGGCTCTTCCCCGATGAACTCAGCAAGTTTTTCTGCCTTGTTCTCGGCCTTCATCATGGCTTCCCCGATGAGAAAATTTCGGATGCCGGCCGCAAGGAACTCTTCGATGTCTTCCCTCTTCTGTATGCCGCTTTCTGCAATGAAGAGGGTATCTTCGGGGACCAGCGAATGCAGCCTTGCTGCGCGGGTATTGTCGATGGAGAAATCACGGAGGTCTCGGTTATTGACGCCTATGATTCTTGCCCCTGCGAGGACGGCTCTCCGTATTTCTTCTTCCGTCCTTGTCTCGACAAGCGCCGAGAGGCCGAGGCCTTTGGCCGTCCGGATGAACCTTGTAAGCTCTTCATCCGTCAGGATCGAAACGATGAGGAGGATGGCCGAGGCGCCCAGGAGCTTGGATTCGTAGATCTGGACTTCGGATACGATGAAGTCTTTCCGAAGGATCGGAATCTGCACTGCGCGGGAGATTTTCTTCAGGTAGAGCCCGCTTCCAAGAAAGTAGTCCGGCTCGGTCAGGACGGATATGGCGGCCGCCCCTGCCCTTTCGTAGTCCCTGGCTATTTCAAGGTAGGGAAAGTGATCAGCGATGATGCCTTTGGAAGGCGATGCTTTCTTGACTTCGCAGATGATGTTCACGCCTTCTGCCCGGAGATTTCTCTCGAAGGGAAAATCATGGACGTCTTCATCAAGCGCTCTTGCTATCGCCGCTTCCCTGATGCCTTCGCCGTCAGCTTCTTCCAGGACCCTGGCCCGCCGCCTCGCGCCTTTTGCCAGTGTGTCGAGGATCATTGTGCCGCCTCCCTTGAGAGTCTGATGAAGCGTTCCATGAAGGCAAGGGCTTTGCCGCTGTCGATGAGGTCCGCTGCCTTCTGGATGCCTTCAGCAAGGGACATGCCCTCTGCAAGGTGGAAGCTCATGCCAGCATTCAGGAGAACTGCATTTCTCTTCGGTCCCTTTTCTCCGGAGAGGACGGTTCTTGTGATTTCTGCATTTTCCCGGCTGTCCCCGCCCTTGAGGTCGCCCGGATGCGCAAGCTCCATTCCGTAGTCACGGGGATCTAATAGGTACTTCTGGAAGAGGCCGTTCTTGAATTCGCAGACGAGCGTCCTGTCGCAGGCGGTGATTTCGTCCAGCCCGTCCATGCCGTAGACGACAGCGCCTCTCTTGACGCCCAGGTTCGAAAGGACTTTAGCCATCGGTTCGACGAGCTTTTCTTCATAGACGCCCATGAGCTGCATCGTCGCGCCGGCCGGATTTCCAAGCGGTCCCAGGATGTTGAACACGGTGCGGAAACCGAGGGCTTTCCTGACCGGGGCCGCATACTTCATGGAACTGTGGTAGACGGGAGCAAACATGAAGCACATGCCTGCTTTCTTCAAAAGCTCGGTGTTTTCCTTGCCGGTCAAAGCCAGGTTGACACCGAGCGCTTCGAGGCAGTCCGCCGCGCCGCAGCGGGAGGAAACGCTCCTGTTGCCATGCTTGGCGACGGCGACGCCACCGGATGCGATGACGAAGCCGGATGTGGTGGAAATGTTGAAGGTGTCTGCTCCGTCTCCCCCGGTCCCTACGATTTCAAAGACTTCTCCTTCATGGGAGACCGGCACGCATGCGTCTCTCATGGCTCTGGCAAATCCTGTAATTTCCCCGACGGTCTCGCCTTTCAGTGAAAGAGCAGCAAGGAAGGCGCCGATCTGCGCTTCCGATGCTTTCCCGCTCATGATTTCCCCCATGGATTCTCTCGCTGTTTCAAATGGCAGTTCGCTGCCCTTTACGATGGTTTTGATTGCTTCCTGTATCATGATAGATTCCCCCTGATTCACTTATTCACTGCTGTAAGAAATTGCTAAGTATCGTTCCGCCCTTTGGCGTCAATATGGATTCCGGATGAAACTGGACGCCGTAGACTTTTCTTTTGCTGTCTTCGACGGCCATCACCTCGCCGTCATCGGAAACGGCTGTCACCGTGAGGTCTCCCGCAATCGTTTCCGGGTCGAGCGCAAGAGAGTGGTATCTGGCCCCTTCGAAGGATGTCCCGAGCCCTTCAAAGAGCGGCGTTTCTTTGATGATTTCTATGTCTGAGGATTTCCCGTGAAGGATTTCCCGAGCGCTTATGACCTTTGCCCCGTAGACTTCGCCGATCGCCTGATGGCCTAGGCAGACGCCTAATATCGGGATTTTTCCCCTGAGCTTTTCAATCACTTCTTCGTAGACGCCTGCATTTTCCGGCCGCCCCGTTCCCGGTGAAAGGATGATGTGGGAAGGATTGAGATTTTCTATTTCCTTCACGGTGAGCTCGTCGCTCCGGATGACTTTGATGTCCGAAGAAAGGCTTCCTACGAGCTGGTAGAGGTTGAAGGAAAAGCTGTCGTAATGGTCAATGAGTAAAATCATAATCCCCCGCCTCCTGTCCTTTCCTGACTGCTTCAATCATGGCTTCTGCCTTGTTCCTTGTTTCCCTGTATTCGCTCTTCGGAACGCTGTCCTTGACGATGCCTGCGCCGGCTCTCACGAATACCCGTCCCCCTTTGGCGGCTGCCATGCGGATGCCGATGCACATGTCCATATTTCCTGTGAGGCTCAGGTATCCGACGGCGCCTGCGTAGACGCCTCTAGGCGATTTCTCCATCCCGTGGAGGATTTCCATCGCCTTGATCTTTGGCGCTCCTGACATCGTGCCTGCCGGAAGCGCGGCGGCCAGGGCATCGAGCGCATCCTTTCCTTCCTGGATCGTCCCCGTGACCAAGGAGCAGAGGTGCATCACGTGGGAGAAGCGCTTCACTTTCCGAAGCTCCCTCACCCTGACGGATCCGAAGCGGCTGATCTTTCCGATATCGTTCCTTCCTAGGTCGACCAGCATATTGTGCTCGGCAAGTTCCTTCTTGTCACTGACCAGCCTTTCTTCGAGTGCTTCGTCTTCCTCGTCTGTCTTTCCCCTTGGCATCGTGCCTGCGAGAGGGAAGGTTTCAAGCTCGCCGCCCGTCAGCTTGATGAGCGTCTCGGGCGATGCACCGGCGAGCTCTATGTCGTGGCCTGAAAGGTAGAACATGTAGGGCGAAGGATTGATTGTCCGAAGCACCCGGTAAGCATTGAGGAGGCTTCCTTCAAAAGCGGCGCTCCTGCCGTTGGAAAGGACGGCCTGGAAAATGTCTCCGTCATGGATCCGCTGCTGGATTTCTCTGACGAGCGCTTCGTACTCTTCTTCGGTGAACTCGTCTTTGAAATCGCTGAGTAGCTTTCCTTCCGGAATGTCCGCTTCCTTTCCATAAGCGATGAGCTCTGCCATTTCATCGAGCTCCCTCACCGCTTTTTCGTAATTCGTCTCGATCTCGCTCGTGTCGACGTTTGTGATGAGGATGATCGTTTTCCTGTAATGGTCGAATGCGATGACCTTGTCAAAAAGCATGAGGTCCGCATCGTTGAAGGAAATATCCGGTTCCTTTTCCTCCTTGAAATAGAGTTTCTTCTCCGAGTACCTCGCGTACTCATAGGCGAAGTATCCGACAAGCCCGCCGGTAAATGTTGGCATGCCCGGGATTTCCGGAGAGTGGTATTCGTGAAGGACTTTCCTGATGACGGAGGCCGGGTCGTCTGTCTCAAATGTTTCTGTGACGGCGCCCTTGACGGTCATCTTTCCGTTCTTCACGAAGAGCTCAAGCTTTGGATCATATCCCAGGAAGGAATAGCGTCCCCATCGCTCGGTATTGTCCGCGCTTTCGAAGAGGAATGCTGTCCTGCTGACTTTCTTCAGGACTCTCAATGTCCCGATGACAGTGCGGACATCTGCGAAGATTTCCTTAGCGATCGGAACTCTTCTGTAGTCTTTCGCATAGGCTTTGATTCTTTCCAACTGTTCCATCCTGTTTCTCCTTTCCGCTTCCGGATAACAAAAAAGACCCGCCCTCGACAAAAGTAAATTTGTCAAGGACGGGTCTCTATTTCAAAGTCCGGATGCCCGGTACTCATTCATATACACTCGCGGTACCACCTTAATTGGATTTCTCCCTCTCTTGCAGGGTACTAACATACCCCTCATCAATAACGCAGATGATGCGTCGCTGAATACTAGGGATTTCTCCTTTTGACAGCGCCCTCGGCGGTCCATTTAACGGGCTGCGTACTGCGGGTTCCCATCAATCCCCGCTCTCTGGAAGTGCATTTCCTGTTTTTATCTCCGCCTCACCGGTTTGTAAGGTCTTTATTCAGTTTCTTAAGTGATTTCCTTAAGTTGGTTATGATATTACGCTCAACGCAAATGCTTGTCAAGAAAAATTTTTGTAAAGAAATAATCCCGAATTGCAATAATAAGTTGAACACCCGGCGAACCTTTATGCAGTAAGTGCTG
>ERZ836877.1382-NODE-1382-length-37087-cov-23.326312_pt1 | contig 37087 bp, 29 predicted proteins | sample MGYA00519469_ERZ836877 | MGnify/ENA primary metagenome ERZ836877 (study PRJEB31850, sample SAMEA3708809) | human gut metagenome | biome: human gut; feature: human-associated habitat; material: faeces | place: China | collected 2014 ...
ACAGCTTGTCGAAGCCGCCGGCCTTGATATTACGCCTGATTCTGGGATTTTATAGATTAATCCCGATTTATCTTGATTTATCCCGCCGGCGGTTGTTGCGTGAGTTATGATCGCCCGTCATAGGCCTCCCTGAAGGGTTTACAATTGTAAAAGAGGATTTCTGATTGAGGGCCAGCGAGTTGCGCGCGAGAGGAAAGTTTTTTTGAAATTTATCTGTTTTCAAGTGTAAACTTTCGGGCGGAAATTTGTAATTTTACAGCCTGAATTAAACCTCTCTTTGTCTTGGCCGAAACCTATCACATACCCGCACTTCTTCCGGAGGCTCTCGAGGCGCTTGCCATCAGGCCCGACGGCATCTATGTCGACGTCACCCTCGGTGGCGGCGGCCATTCGTCGGCCATTCTCGAACGGCTCGGATCCGACGGACGCCTGATTTCGTTCGATCAGGACAGCGACGCCATCGAGCGCGCCATGGAGGGGACTCTCGGGCGCGACAACCGTTTCACGCCTGTTCACGCCAATTTCCGCTTTCTGAGCAATTTCATGCGCTACCACGGCGTCGACGGGCATGTCGACGGCCTTTTAGGTGACCTCGGAGTGTCGTTCCATCATTTCGACGACGCTTCGCGCGGTTTCTCGTTCCGCTTCGACGCGCCTCTCGATATGCGCATGAACCGTCTGGCTCCGCGTTCGGCCGCCGATCTCCTTGCCGAGGCCGACGCCCGCGAGCTTGCCGACGCTTTCAGCCTCTACGGCGAACTGCGTCAGGCGCGCCGGCTTGCCGACGCCATAGTGAAAGCCCGCGCTGCGGCTCCGGTCGACACCGTCGGGCGCCTGACCGAGGTTGTGACCCCGCTTCTTAATCCGCGTCAGCTCAAGAAAGAGATGGCTCAGCTGTTCCAGGCCCTGCGGATTGTCGTCAACGACGAAATGGGGGCCCTGAAGGCGCTGCTGCGCCAGTCGCTTCGCGCCCTGCGTCCGGGCGGACGTCTTGTTATAATAACCTATCACTCTCTCGAAGACCGTCTTGTCAAGAACTTCATGAAGACCGGCAATGTCGAGGGGCGTCTCGAACAGGATTTCTACGGCCGCAGCCTCGCGCCGCTGAAGATGCTGACCTCGCGCCCCATAGTGGCTTCGGAGGCTGAGGTCGAGGCCAATCCGCGTTCGCGGAGCGCCAAGATGAGAGTGGCCGTCAAACTTGAAACCGAATCCGACAATGGCTGACGAAACGACGACAAGGAATTCCAAAGGGGGCTCCGTTGCCTCGCGCATTGTGCGCGGCAAGGTCTTCTCGAGCGCATTTTTCGCCCGCCACTGGCTGCCGGTTCTTATCGGTGTGGCCGTGGTGCTGACCTATATCACCGGCAAGTATATCAACCAGACGCGCATGGAGACCATCAACAAGCTCAACCGCGAGCTCGAGATTGTCAAGGCCGAGCGCGTCAGAGTGCGCAGCGAATATATGGGGCGAACCTGCGAGAGCTCGATGCAGCAGCTCGTCGACAGCGTTATCCCCGGTCTCGCCGTTCAGGACCGTCCCCCCTACACTGTAGAGAAATAAGCCATCATCACATATCTCCCCGCCGACAATGAAGAACGACAACCGCAAGAATATCCTGCTCCGCTACTCCATAGTGATTTTCATCATTGTGGTGACAGCCACCGCAGTGCTTGTCAAACTTGTCAACACAACCATTGTCGATGCCCGCAACTGGGACAAGAAAGCCGCCGAAGAACTGTCGAAGACAACGGTGATACAGCCCGAACGCGGCAACATCCTCGCTGCCGACGGATCGGTTCTGGCCGCCAATCTGCGGTTCTACACCGTCCGTCTCGACTTCCGCAGCGAGCAGTTCAACATCAAGCGCTATATCAACGCCATCGACTCGATAGCCGACTCGATGGCCCTCGCTTTCCCGCGTCGCAACAGCGACCAGTGGAAAGACTATCTTCTGAAGCCGCTGACCGTCAAAGACAAGAAAAAGCGCGACCGCTCGTTTCCGGTGGTCACGAATATAACCTATGCCGAACTCCAGCGACTGAAGAAATTCCCCTTCTTCGACCAGCGCAACCGCAACCGCAGCGGAATGACCGTCGACGACTATATGCGCCGCGTCAATCCCTACGGGTCGATGGCGCGCCGCTCGATAGGCGGAGTGGGGGAGGACTCGAACCGTCAGGTTCATGGAATCTCGGGACTCGAGATGGCTCTCGACACGCTGCTTTTCGGCAAACCGGGGCTGGCGCGTCTGGTTCCGATGACGCGCAACATGGGGCAGTGGACCGACATTCCCCCCGAGCCGGGCTACGACATAATGACGACCATCGACGTCAACGTTCAAGACATCGTCGAGAACGAGCTGAACCGGCGTCTCGAATACTGCAACGCCGACTGGGGTGTGGCCGTGCTGATGGATGTGGCCACGGGCGACATCAAGGCCATCTCGAATCTCGAATGGTCGTATAAGAGCAACACCTATATAGAGGGAATGAACCGCGCTGTCCGCGGTTTCGAGCCGGGGTCGGTTGTCAAGACCCTGTCGATGCTCATAGCCCTCGAAGACGGCATTGTCCGCCCCGGCGACTATCTCACTACGGGGCGCAGCTGGGCCTATGCCGGTGGCCGCCCGATAACCGACGCCCACGGTGTTGACGGTCTTACCGTAGCCGAGGTCATCGAACGGTCGAGCAACATAGGCATGGCCAAGATTATCACGCGCAAATACGGCCAGCAGCCGGGCGCCTTCTATTCGCGCCTGCGCGGCATAGGCTTCCTCGACAATATGCACACCGGCATCGGAGGCGAGAAGCGTCCGCGCATCGACTCGGTTCCGAATTCGTCGGAAGGCCGCGTGGCCCTGTCGCGAATGTGTTACGGCTATGCTACGGAGATACCGCCGCTCTACACCCTCAGCATCTACAACGCCATCGCCAACGGAGGCCGCTACGTCAGGCCGCGCCTTGTCAGCCGCCTCATAGGGCCGGAAACCGACTCGGTTCTGCCCGTGACCTATATCCGCGACCGCATCTGCTCGGAAAAGAACGCCGAGATATTGCGCGGAATGCTGACCAATGTCGTCTGGGGCGACCACGGCACCGGCAAGCGCCTGCGCAACGACCTTGTGCGCATAGCGGGCAAGACCGGAACGTGCTATATGATCGAGAACGGCCAGTATAACACCTCGAAGAAGCGCCTCGCTTTCTGCGGTTTCTTTCCGGCCGACAAACCGAAATATTCCTGCATAGTCCTCATCGCCAATCCCAAGCAGAACGCCATGGGAGCGGCGTCGACCTCGGGCGAAGTGCTCAAGGAGATAGCCCTGAAGCTCTATTCGCGCGGATTGCTCGACAACACGACCGACTATCGCGTCGAAGGGGCTCAGCCCCATGGCGCCAAGCCTGTCTACCACGCCTCGGTCGCCGATCCGAAACGCCCCGGCGAGCTGAACCGCGCTCTCGGAGTCGGCAGTGGCGCGGCTGCTGCCAAGGCTCCGGCCAAAGGGGGCGGAGGCACAGTGCCCGATGTCTGCGGCCTGAGCATCCGCGAGGCTCTGACGCGCCTCGAAGGGGCCGGATTCAACGTGGTTGTCAGCGGAGCCGGAATGGTGCGCCGCCAGACTCCGGCGGCAGGCACCCGCGCCCGCCGCGGCACCCGCGTAAGCCTTACAATGTCAAATTAATCAACACAGCATAAACGAGAAATGAAAAAACTGTCGCAACTTTTAAGCGCCATCACCCCACTGGAGGTCATTGGCAGTGTTGACAAAGAGATAAACCTTCTGACGCCCGACTCGCGGCGCGTCGAGGCCGGAGCGATGTTCGTGGCCGTGCGCGGCACCGTCGTCGACGGCCACAGCTTCATTCCCGTGGTGTCGACCACGGGCGTGGCCGCGATCGTCTGCGAGCAGCTTCCCCAACTTCTCGAGAGCGGAATAACATATATAAAGGTCGAGAACTCGGCCGTTGCCCTCGGCCATCTCGCTTCGGAATGGTACGGCAACCCGTCGCGCGAGCTTAAGCTCGTCGGCGTCACCGGAACCAACGGCAAGACGACAACCGCCACTCTCATCTATGAGATGGCGCGCCTGATGGGCAATAAGGCCGGACTGTTGTCGACGGTGCGCAACTATGTCGACGACAAGCCTTACGCGACAACCCAGACGACTCCCGACCCGCTGACCATAAACCGCCTTCTGCGCGAGATGGTCGACGCCGGATGCGGCTACGCCGCCATGGAGGTCAGCAGCCACGCCGCCGACCAGCACCGCATCGCCGGACTCCATTTCGCCGGCGCTGTCTTCTCGAATCTGACCCGCGACCATCTCGACTACCACAAGAGCGTCGAGGCATATCTCAAGGCGAAGAAATCGTTCTTCGACAATCTCGACGCCGACTCGTTCGCCCTGACCAATATCGACGACAAGACGGGCCTCGTCATGACCCAGAACACCCGGGCCGCAGTGAAGACCTACAGCCTGCGCAGCGAGGCCGACTTCACCGGCCGCATCGTGGAGAGCCGTCTCGACGGCACTCTGCTGAGCCTCAACGGCCGCGAGGTGGAGGTTATGTTCACCGGCCGCTTCAACGCCTATAACCTGACGGCCGTCTATGGCGCCTCGGTGCTTCTCGGATGGTCGGTCGACGACATTCTGCGCTGCATGAGCATGCTCGTTCCCGTTGCCGGCCGATTCCAGACCCTGCGCTCGCCGCGCGGTTATGTCGCCGTTGTCGACTATGCCCACACTCCCGACGCCGTTGTCAACGTGCTCAACGCAATCCGTGAGGTTGTCGGCGACAAGGCTCAGGTAATCACCGTTGTCGGCGCCGGCGGCAACCGCGACCACGGCAAGCGTCCGATAATGGCCGCCGAGGCCGCGCGCCTCAGCGACCGCCTGATACTGACAAGCGACAACCCGCGCTTCGAAGACCCGCGCGCCATTCTCGCCGACATGGAGGCCGGTCTCGATGCCAGCCAGCGTCCGCGCACACTGACCATCGTCGACCGCCGCGAGGCTATCCGCACTGCTACTGCCCTCGCTCAGCCGGGCGACGTCGTGCTCATAGCCGGCAAGGGCCATGAAGACTATCAGGAAATCAACGGGGTGAAGCATCATTTCGACGACCGCGAGACAGTACTCGATTTTTTCAGCGACGAAAAACTCTGATAAGAAGTGCTTTACTATATCTTTGACCTGCTGAAAGACACCTGCGACTTCCCGGGAAGCCGCCTGATGGGCTATATCTCGTTCCGTGCCGGCGCCGCGCTGATGCTGTCGCTGTTTGTGGCCATAGTGTTCGGCCGCCGGATTATCGACAGGCTGCAGCTCATGCAGGTCGGCGAGATCGTGCGCAACCTCGGCCTCGAAGGACAGATGTCGAAAACGGGCACGCCCACTATGGGAGGCGTCATCATTATAATGGCGATCCTGGTTCCCTGTCTGCTTGTCGGCAATCTGACCAACGTCTACATGATTCTGATGCTCTTCTCGACCCTCTGGCTCGGCACACTCGGTTTCCTCGACGACTATCTCAAGATGGCGCGCCACAACAAGGAAGGCATGAAGGGTAAGTTCAAGATTGTCGGACAGGTAGGTCTGGGACTCATCGTCGGCCTGACAATGTATATGAGCCCCGACATCGTCATGCGCGAGAATGTCGAGCGCACCGTCCCCTCGGCCGACGGAACGGAAACCGTCGTCACCTATACTCCCGAGAATGTCAAGTCGGCCCAAACGACCATTCCCTTTGTCAAGAGCAACAACTTCGACTACGAGGCTCTGACCTCGTGGCTCGGCGACTGGGCGATACCCGCCAGCTGGATAATATTCGTCATCGTGGCAATCACCGCCATCACCGCTACGTCGAACGGCGCCAACCTGACCGACGGGCTCGACGGCCTGTGCACCGGAACGTCGGCCATAATCTGTGTGGCGCTCGCCATCATGGCCTACCTCGGCGGCAATGTCGTCTATTCGTCATATCTCAACATAATGTATATTCCGGGCAGCGGAGAACTCGTTGTGTTCGCCGCCGCCGTCATCGGCGCTCTGGTCGGATTCCTGTGGTATAACGCCTTTCCGGCGCAGGTGTTTATGGGCGACACCGGCTCGCTCACTCTGGGCGGCATAATCGCCGTGTTCGCCCTGCTGATACGCAAGGAGCTGCTTATTCCTCTGCTCTGCGGAATCTTCATGATCGAAGACATCTCGGTTATGATTCAGGTGGCATACTTCAAATATACCAAGAAACGCACCGGAATCGGCCGACGGATACTGAAGATGACTCCGCTCCACCATCACTACCAGAAGCCTGGAGGCACCGTCGACGCCCTCATCCAGGCCCCTATGCAGGCCATTCCCGAGAGCAAGATAGTGGTCAGATTCTGGATTATCGGAATCTTCCTGGCCGTGATAACCTTTGTGACCCTGAAACTCAGATAAATATCAATGACAATGGATAAGAAACAACAGAAGACGATGGTTGTGCTCGGCGGCGGCGAAAGCGGCGTCGGCGCAGCTGTTCTCGCCAAAGACAAGGGGTGGAAAGTCTTCCTCAGCGACTATGGAAAGATAGCCGACCGATATAGCCGCGTGCTCGATGAAGAGGGCATAGAATGGGAGCAGGGAGGCCACACCATGGAGCGCATTCTCGAAGCCGACGAAGTTGTCAAGAGTCCGGGAATTGCCGACACCACACCCGTTGTCAGGGCTCTTAAGGAGAAAGGAATCAATATAATCAGTGAGATAGAGTTCGCCGGCCGCTACACCGATGCGAAAATGATATGCATAACCGGCTCGAACGGCAAGACGACGACAACGCTGCTGACCCATCATATTCTGACGGACGCCGGTGTCGACGCCGGACTGGCCGGAAACGTCGGCAAGTCGCTGGCTCTTCAGGTCGCGCGTGACCCCCATGCGGTCTATGTCATCGAGCTGTCGAGCTTCCAGCTCGACAATATGTATGACTTCAAGGCCGACATAGCGATACTTCTGAACATCACTCCCGACCATCTCGACCGCTACGACCACAAGATGGCCAACTATGTCGACGCCAAGTTCCGCATACTTCAGAACATGACGTCTGATGACGCCTTCATATACTGGCCCGACGATCCTGTCGTGGCTGAAAAGCTCGCACGCACGCCGACCGATGCGCGCCGCTATCCTTTCGCCGACCACGCCGGCGACGGGCTTGCCGCTTTCGCCGACAACGGCTCGATCAGCATCACTACGCCCGCTACAAGTCTCACGATGCCCGTCGCAGAGCTGAGCCTGCGCGGTGTCCACAATCTCTACGACTCGCTGGCAGCCGCCACGGCCGCCTGTCTCATGGGGGTAGAAGCCGGAGAGGTGCGCCGCGCCCTCGGCAACTTCAAGAGCGTCGAGCACCGCCTCGAACCGGCCGGCGATGTTGACGGCGTCCATTATATCAACGACTCGAAGGCGACCAACGTCAATTCGACATGGTATGCTCTGGGCAGTATGCCCGAAGGGCGCCACACCATTCTGATTCTCGGGGGAACCGACAAGGGCAACGACTATTCCGAGATTCTGCCGCTGGTGCGCGACAAAGTCAAGGCCATTGTGGCCATGGGGGTCGACAACGCCAAGATCGTCGACTTTTTCTCGGGCGAGGTCGACCACCTCAGCGACACCGGCAGCCTCGACGAGGCTTTGTCGGAATGCCGCCGTCTGGCCCGTCCGGGCGATACCGTCCTGCTGTCGCCCTGCTGCGCCAGCTTCGACCTGTTCAAGAACTACGAACAGCGCGGCGAGCTTTTCAAGGCTGCCGTAGCTAAGATGAAATAATCCTTTAAACTCTTCTTCTCTCCCTGAAAATGGCTGAAATCAACGAATCACCGACCCTCGACCCGCGCCTGCTCAATGACCCCGGCATGGCTCCCGTCAATATTCCCGTGGAGCGCACACTGCCGGCTCCGTTAGGTCGCCCCGACACGTATATCTGGGCTATCTATGTCTTTCTCTGCATTATCTCTGTCATCGAGCTCTACAGCGCCTCGTCGCGCGAGGTTTCGGCGCGTTCGTCGTTCGGCGTGCTCGCTCCGGTGGTGTTCCACTGTGTGCGCCTCGGCCTCGGACTGGCTATAATCCTCTATTTCCAGAGCCGCCACTACCGGACAATCAAGACATTCACCTGGTTTTTCGTGGCGATGAGCGTTGTCATGATGGTCTACGTCATGTTGTTCGGCGAGGTCGTCAACGGCGCTCGCCGCTCGCTTCAGCTTCCGGGTATAGCCATTCAGCCGGCTGAGTTTATCAAGCTCTCGGCTGTTCTGGTGGTGTCGATGATTCTGGCACGCTCCCAGATGAAGAAAGGGGGCGTCTCCGACAAGGGTATGTGGTGGTCGGCCGGAGCCATACTTTTCTTCAGCGCGCTCATCGTGAAGCAGGGTCTGACCAACACTCTGCTTCTGATGATCGTTTCGCTCTCGATGATGATCATCGGCGGTGTCAGGCTCAAGAAACTCGCTATGGTTCTCGGAATCTACGCTCTCTGCGGCGGCCTCTTCGGGCTTTATCTCGCTTTCGGCCCCCACGAGACCAAGACAGAGACTGTTGTCGAGGTCAATGTCGACGACGCCGGCAGGATAACCCCCTACGAGCATCAGGTGCCAGTCGTCGACGAAGACAACCGTCTGTCGACATGGATAGCCCGTCTCGAGCGGTTCTTCACGGGCGACTCGATTCCTAAATACAAGCAGCCCATCACTGCCGAGAACCGTCAGGAGATGTATGCCCTGATAGCCCAGTCCCACAGCCATGGCGTGGGAGTCTTTCCCGGCAACTCGCGCGAGACGTCGCGTCTTCCGCTTGCTTTCAGCGACTTCATCTTCTCGATTATCGTTGAGGATGCGGGGCTTTTCGGCGCTATCTTCGTCATATTCCTCTACTTCTGTCTGTTGGGCAGGGCGAGCGGTATAGCGTCGCGCTGCGCCCGCGCCTATCCGGCCCTGCTGGTTATAGGCATGGCGCTGATGATAGTCGTGCAGGCCATTGTCCACATGTGTATCAATGTCGGCATAATGCCCGTATCGGGCCAGCCTCTGCCGCTTATATCAAAGGGCGGAACGTCGATTCTGACAACGTCGATAGCGCTCGGCATAATGCTCAGCGTCAGCCGCTATGCTGCCGGCAGTCGCCATAAACGGCAGGAAATCAAACAGGAGCTCGATGCCCTTCCCGAAGAGCTTCGCGCCCAAAACCCAACTCAGCTATGAGCAAGAAACGAATACTGATAAGCGGCGGAGGCACGGGAGGTCATATCTTCCCGGCCGTTGCCATCGCCAATGCCGCCCGACGCCGCTGGCCCGACGCCGAAATCCTCTTTGTCGGCGCCTTAGGGCGTATGGAGATGGAGCGTGTGCCTCAGGCAGGCTACGAAATCGTAGGCCTTCCCGTGGCCGGTTTCGACCGCAAGCGTCTGTGGCGCAACTTCGGCGTTCTGCTGAAGCTGCGCAAGAGCATGGCGCTGGCGCGGCGTGTCATCCGCGACTTCCGGCCCGACATCGCTGTCGGAGTCGGCGGCTATGCCAGTGGCGCGGCTCTGAAAGAGGCCCAGCGCTTAGGCGTTCCGACGCTTATTCAGGAACAGAATTCCTTTGCCGGCGTGACCAACAAGCTGCTGGCGAAGAAAACCCGCGCCATCTGCACGGCTTACGAGGGGATGGAGCGTTTCTTCCCCGCCGACAAGATAATACTGACGGGAAATCCCGTCAGGTCGAACATAACCGACACCGATGTCAGCATTGCCGATGCCCGGCGCGAACTCGGCTTCGAGCCGGACAGAGAGCTTATCCTCGTTGTCGGCGGCAGCCTCGGCGCCCGGACAATCAACGAGAGCGTAGCGACGGCCCTGAAACAGTGGACCGACGCCGGAGCGCGCGTGCTCTGGCAGACCGGCAAATATTATGCCGACGAATGCCGGGCCATCGCCGAGCCGTTCGGCGACGCCGTGAAGGCAACCCCCTTCATCTCGCGCATGGATCTGGCTTACCGCGCCGCAACTCTGGTAGTTTCGCGCGCCGGAGCAGGCACCATTTCCGAACTGCAGCTTCTGGGTAAGTGTGCGGTACTCGTGCCGTCGCCAAACGTTGCCGAAGACCATCAGCGCCATAACGCCGAGGCCCTTTCGACGCGCGGCGCCGCAGTGATGGTGCTCGACGCCGACGCCCGCGCACAGCTCGGCCCGACGGTTGCGGAACTTCTTGCCGACCGCGCCCGGCGCGAGAGCATCTCGAAGCGCTGCGGCGAGATGGCACTTCGCGGCGCCGACGAGAAAATTATCGACAAAATCAGTGAAATAATCGGAAAATGAGCATCAGCCACGAAGATATAAAGAACGTCTATTTCGTCGGAGCCGGCGGCATCGGAATGTCGGCTCTCGAACGCTATTTCAACAGCCGGGACATCAGTGTGGCCGGATATGACCGCACTCCGACGCGTCTGACCGAAACCCTTCAGGCCGAAGGAATCGACATTGTCTTCGACGACGATGATGCGCTTATTCCGGAGCGGTTCCGCAATCCGGCCGACACTCTCGTTGTCTTCACCCCCGCTGTCCCCGAGAGCCACCGCGGCCTGAGCTGGTTCCGCCGCAACGGCTTCACCGTAATGAAGCGTTCTGAAGTGCTCGGACTCATAACTGCCCCGACGAAATCTATCTGCTTCTCGGGGACCCACGGAAAAACGACCACGTCGTCGATGGCGGCTCACGCCCTCGCCGTCGAGGGAACAGGCTCGAACGCCTTTCTCGGCGGAGTGTTGCGCAACTACGGGTCGAACCTGCTTCTGAGCGCCGACTCCCCCTTCAGCGTTGTCGAAGCCGACGAGTTCGACCGCTCGTTCCATCGCCTGCGCCCGTATATCGCCGTAGTCACCGCTACCGATCCCGACCATCTCGACATCTACGGCACCCCCGAGGCCTACCGCGAGAGCTTCGCCCGTTTCACCGAGCTGATAAAGCCCGGAGGCAAGCTGCTCGTCAATCTCGGCGCCACGTTTACGCCGCGTCCTCCCGAAGGGGTTGACGTGTTCACCTATTCGCGCGATGTCGGTGACTATCATGCCGCCAAAATCCGCCGCAGCGAGGGGCACATTGCCTTCGACCTCATAGGGCCGGGCGAGAAGCTGCTCGTGGCCGACATAGAGCCGGGAGTGCCTGTCGAAGTCAATATCGAGAACACCGTAGCCGCTCTGGCGGCTCTCGACCTTGCCGGACATCTCGACGCCGATGCCGCCCGCCGCGCCATGGCGAGCTATCAGGGAGCCGAGCGCCGTTTCGAATACCGCCTGCGCCGTCCCGACCATATCATAATCGACGACTATGCCCACCATCCGCGTGAAATCGAAGCCTCGATAGCGTCGGTCAAGGCTCTCTATCCGTCGAAGAAGCTGACCGTGGTGTTCCAGCCTCATCTCTACAGCCGCACCCGCGACTTTGCCGCCGACTTCTCGCGCGCACTGAGCGGAGCCGACGAGGTTATCCTCGTGCCGCTCTATCCGGCGCGTGAAGAGCCTATTCCCGGAGTAGGCAGCGAGATGCTTCTGCCCGCCATAACGGCGCCCGTGAAGCTTATGACCACCGCCGACGAGCTTGCCGGACTTCTCGCAAGCCGCGGATTCGAGGTGCTTGAAGTGCTCGGCGCCGGAAATATCGACGACCGCATACCTGAAATAATCAACGCCCTGCCGAAGTGAAGCCTGTAAACAAAAAGATGCGCCGTGTCGTAACTGTTGTCGCCTCTGTGGCGATGGCGGTATGGCTGATCGCTGTTTTCTTCGTGGCCGACAACCACGCCTCGGAAGCCCTCTGCAAGGGAATGAGAATCGAGGTCAGCGACACGTCGCTGCGCCACTTCGTGACTGCCCGCGAGATAGCCCGCGAGCTCGGCACTCTTCCGCAGCGTTCGGCCGGGATGCGTCTTGCCGACATCAACACCGAAGAGATAGGGCGTCGGCTGGCTGAAATTGACAAGATCGAGAGCGCGAACGTCGTGAAGCTCGCCGACGGGCGCGTGCTCGTCACCGTCACACCGCTACTGCCTGTGGCGCGCGTTTTCGACGGCTCCGATTCATATTACGTCAACCGCGAGGGGAAACGCATCCGCGCCAATGCGCGCTATTTCTCCGACGTTCCCGTCATCACGGGCCATTTCCCGCGTGAAGACAGCGTGTTCACGCCTCTGTCGCTCATGCCTCTGTTCGACTGGCTCAACGAGCACGCCGAAACCTGGGGTCGCTTCATAACGATGGTTAAGGTCGAATCGCCCAACGACGTGATTCTCATTCCCGCCATAACGGGCCACGTCATCAATATCGGCGCTCCCGAGGGTTTCGACAGCAAGTTCGAACGCCTCCGAAAGGTCTATCAGAAAGTGATACCGCTCAAGGGATGGAAATACTACGACACCCTGAGCGTCAAATGGGCCGGACAGCTTGTGGCCACGCGCCGCAGCAAACCTGTCGAACAGGTTGCCGCCGCTTCCGACGACGAAGACGAGACCACCGACGTGTCGACGATGCTCGCCGGGGAAGGCGTGGCGCCCGGACAGACCAAACCGGGCGAGAAAGCCCACAACGACAAGCCCATTCCCGGGGCAGCCGCGGCCGAAAAGCCTAAGAAAGAGGATAAGCCCGACAAGACTGACAAGTCCGACAAAAAGCCGGCTAAAAAGGAAAGCAAGAAAGACAATAAAAAAAGCAAAAATACTCATAACTGATGGAACACAAATATATAGTGGCTCTCGAAGTCGGCAGCTCGAAGATCAGAGCAGCCCTCGGAGAGGTTGACGACGCCGGAACCCTGACGGTGAAGGCTGTCGAGGAAGAGCGTCTTGTCGATTCGGTTCGTCACGGCGTAGTACTCAATGTCAGCGAAGTGGCTGAAGGCGCCCGGAAGGTGCTGAGGCGTCTCGAGAACCGCGAGGGGGGACGAACGATCCACAGCGCCTACGTAGCTATCGGCGGCCGTTCGACGATGTCGTCGCCCTGCGAGGTTGAGCGGCGCCTGCCCGTAGAGACGGTTATCAGCCGCGACCATATCAGCCAGATTTTCGCCGAAGCGCGCGACAAGGTGCTCAACGAACGCGACGTCATGGAGGCCGTGCCGGCTGAATTCCGCATCGACGGACGCCCGACCACCAATCCTGTCGGTTCGATAGGACGCGAGGTGTCGGCGCTGTTCAATCTCGTCAGCAGCCGCCGTCAGCTCAAGCGTAACCTGAGCCACGCCCTCGAGAAGAGCCTCGGACTGAAGGTGAAAGGCTATGTTGTCCGTCAGCTTGCCGAGGCCGGAATGGTTCTCACTCCCGAAGAGAAGCGCCTCGGATGTATGCTCGTCGATTTCGGTGCCGAGACTCTGACGGTGTCGATCTATAAAGACGGCTATCTGGTTTATCTTGCCACACTGCCTCTGGGCTCGCGCGCCATCACCCGCGACATAGCCTCGCTCAACATTCTCGAAGAGGAAGCCGAGCGCCTGAAGGTTTCTGGGGGCGACGCCATGCCTGACGCCACAAGCCGTCCCATCGGCAATATCGATTTCGGGCAGATCAACGAAATGGTGTCGGCCCGCGCCGGCGAGATAATCGAGAATATCCGCAATCAGATAAGAATCAACGAGATGAACGCATCGGAACTGCCCTGCGGCATTATCATAGTAGGCCGCGGAGCGCGCCTCCACGGGTTCACACGCCGCCTCGAGGAAGTGACCGGCATGAAGACCCGCGTCGGTCAGCCGCGTTCGTCGATACGCTTCTCAAGCTCGAACATACAGCCCGGCGACGTGACCGACGTCATCGCCATTCTCGACGCTGTCAGCTCGCGGGCCGAGAACTGCATGGAGCTTCCCGATCTTCAGCCCGTTCAGACGTCGATAGAGAGCATTCCGGTTGTCGACAACGGCATTCCTACCGTCGACACCCCCGAGCCCAAGCCGGAAGAGCCTGAAGAGGATGACGACAGCATTCTGACCAGCGACGATCCCGAGCCTGAGCCTCAGCGCAAGCGTCCGCGTCTTTTCGGTCTGCTTAAAGACAAGCTGACAAAGATGATGAGCGATGACGACGACTATGAGTTCGAAAGTGACGACGACAAAAACTAACCCTATCAGAAAATAATTGCTATGGCAAACTCAGAATATAAATCGCGTCTCGACGACACGTCGAAATTCGCCCACAAGCCTCTCGAAGAGAACGACGAGCCGATAATCATAAAGGCTGTCGGCGTCGGCGGCGGCGGCAACAATGCCGTCGACCACATGTTCGCGACCGGCATAAAGAATGTATCGTATGTCAACATCAACACCGACGCCATGGCTCTGCGCAATTCTTGCGTGCCTCAGACGCTGGTGATCGGCAACGGCCTCGGGGCCGGCAACGACCCCGAAGTGGCCCGTCAGGTCGCCGAAGAGGCCGAAGACAAGATCCGCGCGCTCTTCGACGACGACACCAAGATGGTGTTCATCACCGCCGGTATGGGTGGCGGCACAGGCACCGGCGCCGCTCCGGTTATCGCCCGCATTGCCCGCGAGCTCGACCTGCTGACGATTGGCATCGTGACCATCCCCTTCCTTTTCGAAGGCCCTAAGAAAATCATGAAGGCGCTTGGAGGAGCCGACGAGATGTCGAAATATGTCGACGCCCTGCTCGTTATCAACAACGAGCGCCTGACCGACATATATCCCGACCTCGACATTATCAACGGATTTGCCAAGGCCGACGACACTCTGACGACGGCCGCCCGCTCGATAAGCGAACTGATAACGTCGGTGGGCCATATCAATGTCGACTTCAACGACGTCAACACAACCCTCCGCAGCGGCGGATCGGCCATTATCTCGACGGGTTTTGGCGAGGGTCAGAACCGCGTCGCCAACGCTATCGAGGACGCCCTGAAGTCGCCTCTGCTGAAAAACCGCGACATCATGGGCTCGAAGAAGCTGCTCTTCAACCTCTACTTCTCGCCCGAGGCCGACGAGAAGTTCCAGATGTCGGAGGTCGACGAGCTGACGAGCTTCGTCACAACGCTCGGGGGCGATGTCGACGTTATCTGGGGTCTGAGCTTCGACAACTCGCTCGGAAATCAGGTGAAGATAACCGTGCTCGCCGCCGGCTTCGACGTGTCGCTCGAAAGCGAGGAAGATGATCTTCTCCAGAAACGCACGCGCGGACTCGGCCAGAAGCGCGGAGGCGGAAAGCTGCCCGATCCGGTCAGACCGGCGCGCAACAGCACTTCGGGCTACGATGAAGACCGTTTCAAAAAGGAATACGGCCAGAAGGCCACCGACTATAAGGAGAGCAAAGACCGCGCCCGCTATATCGTGCTCAATCCCGACCAGTTCGACGATGACGACGTCATCGACATTCTCGAGAAGTATCCTACGGCCACGCGCGACAAGAAGATCGTAGAGCGTGTGCGTAACGCCGTCGGCACCATGCGCCACGCCGACAGCGCCGACGGAAAACCTTCCGACAACAACCCGCGCATTAATTTCCTGGGATGATAAAGAATCTGCTGTTCGACCTCGGCGGAGTCATAATCGATATCGACCGCAACCGCTGTGTGGAGGCTCTCGAAAAGCTCGGTGTGGCCGACGCCGACAGCCTTCTCGGCAAGTATGTCCAGTCAGGGATTTTCGCCGACCTCGAGAGCGGCAATATCTCGGCCGCGGAGTTCCGCGACGCCCTGAGGCGCCATGCCGGTAATACCGCGCTGACCGACAGCGACATCGACACAGCTTTCCAGAAGTTCCTTATCGGACTTCCCGAATGCCGTCTCGAAGAATTGCGCGAGCTTCGCAAGGAGTTCGGCGTCTATCTGCTGAGCAACACCAATCCCATAATGTGGAACGACAGCATTGCGCGGCTCTTCCGTTCCGAAGGAAAAGAGCGCGAAGATTATTTCGACGGAATGGTGACCTCTTTCGAGGCGCGCGTTATGAAACCTGACGCGGCCATTTTCCGTTATACTGTCGATAACCTCGGCATACGTCCCGAAGAGACCCTCTTCATCGACGACTCGCAGGCCAATCTCGACGCCGCCGCGGCGCTCGGTTTCCATACGGCTCTGGCTCTCCCCGGACGCGGCTTTGCCGAAACACTGTCATCCCTGCTCTAAACCCCAATGTTTAGTTTAGCAGAATTAGTAAATGAATCGCTCTGGCGTAGGGACGTGCCTTTGGCACGTAGCATTGCAACTCCCTGATTGCCAGTCGCATGTGAAACGTGCCAAAGGCACGTCCCTACGCCCGGACCGGCCAATTTGATCGGTAAAATCTTAACTAAACAGCTCTTCTCTGACACCATGAACATCATCAAACGCTCCAACACGTCGCGGCGGCGCATTGCCGCAATCGGAATGTGGGACGGAGTCCATCTCGGCCACCGTTTTCTCATAGGCTTCGTTCGCGACCACGCCGCCAAACGCGGGCTGACCCCGTCGGTAGTGACCTTCGCCGACCATCCTCTGAAGGTCGTTGCGCCCCTGCGCGCGCCGTCGCTGCTGACGACTTTCGACGAACGGATGCAGCTCCTTGGCGAGGCAGGCGCCGACGATGTGATAGTGCTGACATTCGGCGAAAAGTTGCGCCGTCTCTCGGCCCACGATTTTCTTCAGCGGCTTAAGACGAAATATGGCGTCGACACCCTCATAGTGGGATTCAACAACCGTTTCGGCCGCGACATCCACGACGGTCTTGCCGAATACCGGCGTATCGGAGCCGAAATAGGGATGGAGGTTATCGGCGCGCCCGAATATAAGGGAAAAGCGTCGCCGATCAGCTCGTCGATAATCAGGCGCTATCTCGCCAACGGCGACATAAAGAAAGCCAATCAGGCCCTCGACCGTCCGTTCAAGCTGACAGGGCGTGTGACCTCCGGCCGCGGAATAGGACGCCGCATGGGCTTCCCGACGGCCAACCTCGTGCCGCTCGACCCCGACTCGGCAGTGCCGCGCGCCGGAGTCTATGCCGTGATCGCCGTCACTCCCGACGGTGTGCGCCGTCCGGCGATGCTCAATATCGGCTTCCGCCCGACCGTCGAGACCTCTCCGGCCGAGATGACCATCGAAGTCCATATTCTCGACTATGCGGGCTATCTCTACGACGAGGTGATAACCCTTGAGTTTGTCGATTTCATGCGCAACGAGAAGCGCTTCGCCAACACCGACAAGCTCAGCGCACAGCTCGCCACCGACGCCCGCAAGGTGCGCCGGCTGACGGCAAAACTTCTCTGACAGTAATGCCTAAGGATTCAGGCGCGTCACCTTGACGCGCTTGTTTTTTATGCGCTCGGGCGCAACGGCGGCGATAACGCGACCGGCCTCGGATGCGGGGACACCCACGAGCGCGCAGTGGTCGCGAAGCTGTATGCGTCCTATCTGTTCGGATGTCAGGCCTCCTTTGGCAATGAGAAACCCGACGATGTCGCCGCGCGAAATCTTTTCTTTTTTGCCGAGGTTAAAATAGAGAGTGGAGCCGTGGGGCCAGTCGATGCGTTCTTCGGAGTGGGGCGGAAGCCAGTCGCGGTCGGTGACGACATATTCGGGGATGTCTTCCCCCTCGGGCGCGGTTATGACATAGACCGTCCCCGCAGCTCCCTGACGCGCCGTGCGGCCGTTGCGGTGGGTCCAGGCTTCGGCCGACGAGGGCATATGGTAATGGATGACAGCGTCGACCCCTTTTATGTCGAGGCCGCGCGAGCCGAGGTCGGTCGACACCAACACCGAAGTCGTCGAGTTGGCGAACATCTCGAGGGCGTTCTCGCGCTCGGGCTGGTCGAGACCGCCATGGTATAGCCCGGCGGGGATATGGTCGGCACGGAGCCGCTTCCAGACGCGCTCGGCGCTCTCGCGATGGTTGACGAACACGATAGCCGATTCGCCGGAGCGGGCGCGCAGAAGGTCGACGAGAGTGTCGAGTTTGTCGCGCGAGGGACTCTCAACCCTCACAATTGTGGGGCGGGGCGCGGGAGCACCCCCTTCGGTGAAGTCGAGGACTTCGGGTTTCACACCGCTCAGCGGCAGCCAGTCGGGCAGCTCGCCGAGTCTGGTCGCCGAGGTCAGTATGCGCGTCGTGACGTGCTTGAGCCGACGGCATATACGCTTCATCTCGTCTTCGAAGCCGAGCTCGAGTTGTTTGTCGTATTCGTCGATGACGAGTGTCGCTACATTGTCGAGGTCAATCGTCGATCGGCTGATATGGTCGAGCAGACGCCCCGGAGTGGCCACGACGATGTCAGGCGCAACACTTAGCGACGCCTCTTCCTCGCGGAAAGGATGTCCGCCATAGAGCGCCAGTGTCTTGTAGCCGCGCGCCGCCTGGGCTATTACGCCCGCAATCTGAAGCACGAGTTCGCGCGATGGGGCCAGCACGAGAGCGCGAACTCCCTCTCCGGGCTTGCCCAGACGCATGAGCAGCGGCAGCGCGAACGCTATTGTTTTGCCGCTTCCCGTCGGGGCCAGCAGCAGGGCCGACCGGCCTTTCAGACGCGACATGCGCCGCTGCATGTCGTTGAGGCTGTCGATGCCGCGTTCCCTGAGGCGGCCGAGTATTGTTCCGAGTTCAGGCATATCAGTGGCTGTAAGAGAAATCGGTCATTACGATGGTAGGATGGCTGCGCGTGAAATCGGCCATCTGCGAGCCCTTGACGACATGTATGTCGGCCTTTTCGCGGTCGTAGACCTTTTCGGAAGAGCCGTCGGCGCGGTTAGCCCTGACCGACATCTGCGTCCAGTAGTAGAGACGGTAGTCCCGGGTGGCATCAGCCGTCGGCAACGGATCTTTGACCGTGGCCACGGCCCGCAGCACAATCCCCTGCTGAGCGGCGTCGGCCGGAACCGTCAGCGACATCGGAGTCGTCTCCGACAGCGGTTTCGTCACCGTGGCGCCCGAGGCGTCGGTGTAGATAGCCGTGATGTCGTAGAACTGCGACAGATTTTCGTCGAATTCGACGAGGTAGTAGACCGAATAGCTTTCAACGGCTGACGTCGGCTCGTTGTCGTCGCCGCAGCCTGTCAAAAGCAGCAGCGGCAGAATCAGAAGTGTGGCAAGAAATCTCATTCCGCAAAGTTAGCGAAAATCTCCGAAACCCCAATCCGCCGCCGTTGGCGAATGGCTGAAATCGCCCCGGCTATTTTAGACGTAGGGCTGCTTCGTGGAGCAGCCACCCGAAGCAAATAAGCGACTACGCGTGTCCTCGTAAATTTCACATGTGTTTGGTTGTCAACACGACGCAACGCGGCTGCACCACGGTGCAGCCCTACACCGAGGCGATTCGGGTTTGCGAAAAAGTTGCTTGCTCGATAAAACCATTTCTATTCTATAACTAATTTAGCTGTTGAAAACTACGTGGTTTTTAAGTGGAAATTAAGTATACTTGAATTGGCGAGGGGTGGGCTTTGGGTGGAGGAATGTTTTGACGTCGGCCTGCGGGTCTTTACTTTTGTTGCGCGACGGGAGCCCCCATGAGCTCGGCGCCACGTCGCCGGCTATTATTAATCTTCGGAAAGCGGGCGCTCTTTCCTTAAATTCTTACTATTCCATGAAAACATTTCTACGTTTCGCCTTTGCGATGTTAATGGCCTCGGCGGCATCGGCTCAGGCGCGCCCGGCTACAATCGGAAATTCACCGACTCAGCTGTGCTATGAGAGGACTGTCAACAATTCCCGTCTCAAAAATGTCGTTGTCAGAAACGAGAGATTCGTAGAACAGCCGGTGGTTAAGCGAGCCGAATCGCGAGCCGACGGTGTCAACGTGAAAATCAGAGTGAAATACGACCCCGAGAAATACAGTGTTTCGTATGTAGTATTCTGGCCTGAAAGCGGGAGCGCCAGCGATGCGGTCGGCGTCGATCTGAATCGGGAGAATAATGAAACGGATGCTAATGTGCCTGCCGGCGAATATTGGGTTAGTCTTGTGTCAGAGCCGGTTGATGCGAAATTTCCGTTTATATTCCTTATAAAGGAACATATACAGGTAGCGGATGGCATGGTTATCAGTTTCGATACGGCAGAGGCTGTAAACCGCATTTCATTCCGCCCGAGAGCGCTTGACGGAGAGGTTGCCAATTTGTCACTTTCCGATATGGACGGCAATATAGTTGAAGAAGGAAATATTGGAATAGAAATTTCTACCACAACAGATTTTTTTGGGCCGAATAATCTATGCTTCAAATCGTTTTTTGTCGTTTATGCGAAATATAAAGATGCGGCAGGTAATGTAATTGACGGTATTTCATATAATGATTTCCTTGTAAGTCCTGTCAGCGATAGGTTCTATGCGCAGCAAAAAGTGATAATGACCACTTTAGAAGGGGAGGCAATGTTCACAGATATGTTTACGCGGCTAAACAAGAGTGTTACGGTATCGCCTGATGTCGACTATAAATTTGTTGAAAACAAGGTAATATCTTCGGTGAGTTGCGATCCGAGCCTGACCAACGTACATTATGCAAGATTTATATATGGATGGGATAGCCGATTTATGGGAAGTTCCTTTTCTGGTGGTACTGTTTTTAGCTCCCCTAATTTTTATTGTGGGATGACGGATAATGGTGATTTTGGCGATTTTATCTCGCTTGTGACCGTATCGAGCTGTGATAAATATATTATGGAAGAAACTGATCCCGTTTACGGAATTTCGACAGCTCCGATCGACGGCTCGATACTTCCATGCTACAATTATTCCGAAGGTTTCGTGTTTACGCCTTTTATTCAGATAAAAGGCGCCAATGAGACTGATTTTATGGCAAAGTTCAACGACGTTTATACGCGCACTTTGGAACAGACGACCGGGGTGTATGGCAATTCTGTACCGATGACATCGTTCTGCCCGATGATGACCTACAGGAATACACCCGAGGGATTCGCGCCGAACTTCAGCTTTTCGTTCATAGGCATGAACGGCGAGGTGCGCCGTATCGACGGCGAGGTTGCTCAGCTCGAGGTGAAATACGGCGGCGAAACGGTGTGCAATTCGCTGAAAGAGTCGGCGGGATGGTGTTGGGAATGGTTTGCCGACGGCGCCCATCGCGGTGTCTACGACATCAATGTGACCAACGACAATGTCATGCTCGGCAATATCCGCGGCGTGAACACTACCGATATTCATTTCGACCTTGCCAACGACGACAATCCTCTGCCGCCGCTGCTTCAGTGGATGCAATTCCGCAACTCTGAGGGCACAGTCACTCCTATGCTCGACAAGGCTGTCGGCTCGAAGCTGCTTTTCTCGGCCGGTATATTCGATTTCAATGTCGATGAAGCGTGGCAGACGTGGTTCACCTGCCGCGAGGAACCGGTGAACGTGAAGGTAGAGTATGCCCTTCACGGCGCCGACATTTTCAAGGAACTGCCTGTCGATGTCATTGCCGACAAATTCTTCACGCCCGGCTTCGGCCACCAGTATGAGGTGGCGCTCGACGCGATAAGCGAGCAGAGCTACCTCGGATGGTTCGACCTGCGCGTAAGCCTCAGCGACAACTCCGGCAACACTATGACACAGCTTTTCGAACCCGCGTTCAACATCGCCGAGCTTGCCGGGCTCGAAACCGTCGGCAGCGAAGCCGAGACGGTAGGACTCGATGGCCGCAACATAATTGCTCCCGCCGGAAGCCTCGTCTACGACATGAGCGGCCGCCTCGTCGACGGCCGCGACCTCGCCCCGGGCGTATATGTCGTCGCCACACAGGTCTCGATGACGAAAGTCGTCGTCCGCTGAAACTCACCCTTGTAATGCATTAGGCTATCTGTTCTTGTCTGAAATATGGACGAAACATAACAGTCAGTGTAGTCTGCAAACAAAGGATCATCGCCGATGATGCGTCATATAATTTCGCAAATGCATCGGCCATGACCATATGAATTGTTATTTTTGGTGTCGTTTAGCTTAAATTTTACGTATTTTATAATCTTACAAAAAAACAGGGAGAAATTATAAACTATATCTCAATAAAGAAAGAGTCCAAATCAATATCAAGTCTTACATAACTAGAATTATCAATTTTAAAATCTAATGTATTTTTGGGGGATAAGAATACTGATTTAAAGGGCAATCTTTGAATATTGCCATCAGACATATATATTTTTATACAGTTTTTAGGCAATAATACATTATTATTGGATACGTTCATTATTTCAATATAATTATTATTTCTCGAAAAATTTATTTTTCCTCTAGATGTTTTAATGGGCTCACCTATAGAAAACCAACTAAATTTTCTTGGGTCATTTAGTAAATGAAGCAAAAGTATATCAACATCAGTGTAGGGATTAGCTTCAAATATAATAGTTCCTCTCTGCCTGAATCTTATCCAAGCAGCATTAATCAAAGGCGTTTCAGAAAGAGAACCAGATGGAAGTAATGAATAGTTTTTAAATAAATCCGTTTGAGTTTTACTATATTCGGGGATGTATTTATTTTTTCTTAATCGTCCAGCTATGCAAATTGTTCCATTACAATTTGCTGAATCGCTGTTGTCACACCCGCATTGATAAGAGTGACCATCATTATCGCAGCATTCCGATTTATTAAACTGAGTAAGATTCCTCTCGAAATGGCATAGTAACCATTCTTCAAAACTATAAGAAGAAAATGCTACTTTAAGACGCGAATCTGTATCCAACAATTCACTTGCACCAGCATGATCAGTATGCTTGTCTTTATCATAAATAGCCCACCCTTCTACGAATCCATCCTCCTCAATAAAGAGTTGAGCTTCACGTAGATATCTTGTAGGTTGTCCTTTGTACTTTTCGTAATTATCTAAAGTATCCACTTTAGAATAATAGCGACATTCGTCCTTATTGCCCATAAGATGACGCCTTTGCTTTCTTCTATTGGGATTAGTGGATATTGGTTTTTCATTTATTGGCAGAATAATGACATTAGTAAATGGCAATCTACCTATTGTTTTTGCATACTCACATGCCTCTGAAATATAGTTGTATTCGGTCGTAGAACCTTCACAGACAATAACTATATTTCTGTCTTTAAAAGATTTCTTTTCGCGCACAACTAAACAATTACGATTGATTAAATATTTCTGTAAAATTTCCAATATTTGGCATTGCACCAAATCTTCCCTGTCGATACCATCGCTCAAATGGAACAGTTATTGAAATATTGTCAAAATCTTGAGCCGAAAACAGAGAAGACTCTCCAAAAGGATTTTTCTCAGCAAACCATATTTGATCTGCTCTAAGTATTCCCTCTGTCTCGTTTACAATTATTGTATTATGAGTTGTGAAAAGAATCTGAGCATTAAGAGGATTTGAGATGGGAGAATGGAATAAACTTATGAGCAACTTAAACAGTTGCGGATGAACTGCAATGTCCATTTCATCATATGCCAAAAAGCCTCCTTCAGATAAAACTTTCAAAACAATAGAACCCAAACTGAACATATTTTGAGTTCCCGTTGATTCAATTTCCAATGGGAAAGATATAATCTGTGAAGTCTTTGTCTTGTGGAGTGTCTTAAATTCCCACCTATTTTCTTCGATAAATTGTTCTTTAATCTCTGCTGGGATAGAATCTGGAAACTGGAATTCTTCATCTCCATGTCGATTCATTTCCAATCCAACAATCCCTAAATCTGCTATACTCATGAGTTTGCCTAACTGCTTGAACATAACAGATTCTTGATTTTTGAGAATATCTCTACTTGCTTCTATATTTTTTGCCCGAAGATTAAAATTATTCAAAACCGGTTCTGCAATTATCTTCGAGATAGCCGAATAGATATCTTGCAGTTGATTCTGAGGTTTAATTGCTAACTCAGATAAAAGGAGATGATGAGATAATAGGCTGAATCGAGTGTCATCGAAATGAGAAATATCTAAATTTGAACTTTCCCAGCCATCCCCAATAGAGAACTTGTTTAATTGCTTGAAAAATACCTTTTTTTCAATATTATTCTCAAAAAATGACAAGACTTCGTCTGTAAAGCCATTTTCATTATATGAGATGGAATACTTATATATTCGGTTCCTAATAATAAATCTTAGCGAAAAAGATGTATCGTCAGAGTTGCCATCTAACTTAAAGGGTTCAAAAGGTATTTTATAACCAACGGGAAAGTTTCTAGAATTTGTCACAAAAAATGCCAAACATTTCATAGCCCATATTACATTTGATTTTCCAGCTGCGTTAGCTCCATATAATGCTGCACTTTTCAGAAGGCGAACAGTACTACCGTCTTCAAGCTTAACCAAGAAGACATTGTCAGGTTTGAAATCTTCACTCAGAGCTTCAAACGTAAAGATAGCTTCATCCTTATAGGACTTGAAATTTCTTATGGTAAAATCAATAATATACATTTTTATGCTATGTCGTTTTTCTGAATACAAAATTACGAAAATTTATTTACTTACCACGAAATGTATAATCAGATATTTAGATCTACTTAATTTAAAAGTTTCGGATTAAGAAGAGCGTCAAGTAATCTGACGGAAACAAGCCCCTTTTATTTTGGGCTTGATTAAGTCATTCACAAAAGTCATTGTTGAAATCTGAATGATATAATTTCTCGCTCCCCAAAAGTGGTCAGAAGGACATTTTTGGGGAGCGGATTGATTGTTAGCGGGTGGCGATGTCGTGGAGGCGGTCGGCAGGGGTGGAGGAGATGAGGCGGAGGTAGGCCTCGGTCGGGATTTCACGCAGGTTCATCTTGCGCCGCAGCGAATATTTCAGGCTTTCGACGGTGCGCGGCGAGCGGTTGAGAATCTGGGCTATCTCTTTGGTGGTGCGGTTGAGAAGAATGAAGGCGCACATCCGTATCTCGCTGTTTGTTAGGTCGGGATGGAGCCGGTAGAGCTTGTCGAGAAAGCCTTGGTTCACCCCCTGCATATATTCCATGAAGGGTTCCCACACCTGAGAGCCCGCTGCGAGGCTGCGCATGGCCGAGTTTATCGATTCGAGAAGCTGATCTTTACGCGAACGGGGATTGGAGGCGAGTTCGCGGAGCGATGCCAGAGAGTCGTTGATCTGTGCCATTCTTGCTGCCGAGGTGCTGAGCTGCTGCGAGCTGTCGGCCAATTCGTTGCGCAGACTGTCGATGAGACTCCGCGAGTCTTCTCCGTCGCGGGTCATAGCCGCGATGACGGTGTTTTTACGCCTGATTCTCAGCGACATTATAACGACAGCTGCAATAGCCGTGGCAACAACAGCGGCCAGAATGCCCCAAAGCCTGCGTTGTGCTGCGGGCGAGCCGACCGCGGCTTCGATGTCGTCGCGCCGAATCTGCTGCATGACGCTGTCGATGCGCGTGAGCACCGCCGGGTCGAGCATCTGCTTTTCAAGCGAATCGGCCCGGCGCTTGCAGGCGAGGGCCGTGCGGTAGTCGCCGAGTCCCTCGTAGATTTCCGACAGTGTCGACGCATACCGGCTGTTCTTGTCGAAACCGTTTGCCGCAATGAGCGAGTCGTTGCTCTTCAGCCAATCGAGAGCGCCGCTGTAATCTTTTCGGTCGACAAGGTTCAAAGCGCAGTTTAGTACGGCGTTGAGGCGGTTGTCGGTGTCTTCGGTGTCGATGGTTGCCAGTCGGTAATATTTCTCGGCAATGACGAATTCATTCTGCATTGAATAGAAATTACCCATCGACAGATTGTAACCGGCCGAGCGCGTGAGGCTCGTGTCGGATTTAGCTGCTTTCAAAAAGTAATCATAGGCGTCCTCCCATCGCCCGCGGTTTGACAGCAGAGCTCCTTTTGCCATATAAATAGCTCCCGTGAGCTTGTCGTGGATATTCCTGTCGATTGATGAGCGCCATTTGTCGAGCAGCTTCAATCCCTTGTCGCATGAACGTTCGGCTTCCTCAAAGTCGTTGACGGCCACGCTGCTGTTATGGAGAATCATCTGGGCCTTGACGTCGTAGTAGCGCAGCGAGTCGGGCTTTTCGGCGCTTATCATTTCGCGGGCAATGCGGATGGCATCGGGAATATATCCGAAGAATTTGTCCATATTGGCCACGCAGTATGTCACTTCGAAAGCAACGTTAGGCTCGAGTTCGCGGCGACATTGATAGGCTTTCAGATAAGCGAGCATGGCGTTCTGCATGTCGCCGGTCAGCCGAAGGGCGTTCCCTTTATAATAATAGAGCAGGGCCGAGTCGGCGGGATGGGTGGCTATCAGCGGGTCGTAGAACGGAAGTTTCTCTGCCGGGGTGAGTGCCGGGTTGTTGATCTGGGAGCGGTAATAGTTGGCGCGTGCGTCAAAATCCTTAGCCGTCATGGCCATAACGGCGAGCAGCGAGGCAATGATAACGACAGGCAGGGATTTCATCAATCGGTTCTGTTTCTGCAAATGTAAGCGAAATATTTGACAAATTGACAGCCTGAAATGAAAAAACGTCCGGTCGAGCGGCCGGACGTTTCAGTTTCGTTGAGGGATGGGGAGGTCAGTCGTCGTCCATCTCGACGCTCTTGAACTGGCCCAGAAGGTTGAACTTCATCTTCAGCTGATCGGAGAGGCCGATCTCGTAGCCCGAGCTTTTCTTCTCGATCTTCACGATCGTGACGTCGGGATAGTTCTTCGCCACATAGTTGCGGATTGTCTTGGGCACCAGCTCGTCGGGCACGTTGCGCTTTCCGCAGTCGACAGATTTCCACTTGCCTTTGTTTGAGAATTCGATGGTCGCGCCGTTGGTGAGGCGCACGTCGTAGTCGGCTTTCTTGAGCAGATGGCGGTCGATTTTGATAAGGCTCACCTTGGCTTTCGGGAAATACTTGTCGAGCATGGCCTGAGCTTCTTCGGGCAGGTTGTCGCGGCTGATGACATAGCTGTCGATGAAGGCGAAGGCCGTCGTCGAGGTCAGCAGTAGCGCGAGAATCATAAACAGCAGTTTTTTCATAATATCAGTGATTAGTCTGAAAGTATAACGCCCGGCGCGCCCGTTTGGGTCGGTGGGCTTATTGGGCTTATAGGGCCAATAGGACTTATAGGACATATAATTTCATATTTTTGACTATCTTTGCGATAGTAATACACAGATTATGAAGAAAGTTCTATTCCCTATTGCCGCTGTTGTCGTGTTAGGCGCGATGGCAGCGGGCCAGAGCCGCGTTTTCCGAACCGGCACTGACTCTGTCGATCTGATCTCCGACGGAAATTTAAGCAGAGGCGGGTGGCGTGTAGTGCCGGAGAAGAATCCCGACATTCTCGAAACAACAGCCTCAACGGTCACATTTGTCTCCGACAAAGACTCACTGACGATTGACAGTCTCGGGGTTTGGGAGAAGTTTGACTTTGTAATGCTCACCGACGCCGGCGACTCGGCCCATGTCAGGGTGAAGAGGACGGCCGTCAATCCTTTCGAGAACCCCGACCCCGAGTTGCTGGAGGTCGCCGCTTCGGGAAATCTGTCGCGGCGTCAGGCGATGTTCGATATCGATGCGCTGATTTACGGGCTGAGTCAGGTTCATCCGGATATTTTCTCCGTGTGTCGCCAGGAGGATCTTTTCCGGGCTGTCAACCGCGCCAAGGCGTCGTTGCCCGATTCGGTGACGCCCGTGCAGCTCTACAGGGCGGCAGCCCCGATTGTGGCCATGATCGGCGACGGCCACACCAATCTCAACTTCCCGTTCAACAGCCTGTTTACCGAAGAGCTGAGGCGCCTTCCGGTGTTTGTCGACGTGCTTTCCGACCGTTCGCTTGTCTGCGTGACGAGTCTCGATTCTGTTATAGCCCGCGGCGACAGAGTGCTGTCGATAAATAATGTCAGTGCCGACAGTCTGCTCAACGCCATGATGCCGTTTGTCAGCGGCGAACGGCCCCATTTCAAGCTGTCGAGGCTCGACTATATGTTTCCGGCGCTGTTCGAGATGCTTTTCCCTGCCGAGAGCTACACCGTAGAATATCAGCCCGGGAATTCAAAGAAAATTCTCAGCCACACGTTTCCCGCTGTGACATGGGATGAGCTGAGGCGGCGCTGCCCGTCGTCGGGGCCGAGCCGGAGCTATGAGCCATATTCCTACGTTGTCGACAGCGTCAACAATGTCGCTGTCATGGACTTCCTCGAATTTTCCGACACGCGGAGGATGGCGCAGTTCGCCGATTCGATGTTCACCGATCTCGCCGGTCGAAAAATTTCCAACCTCATTATCGACCTCCGCAATAACGGCGGCGGCAACAGCGAGGTCGGCGACATTCTTCTGCGCTATATCTCGCCCGAGCCGTTCGTTCAGATGGAGAAGATGCTTGCCCGCGTCACGCCGCTGACGGCGCGTCTGATGGGTAATCCCGGAATCGAAACGATGTTCTATTTCCATGAGACCGACCCAAGCGAATATATAAAGCCGCTAAGCACCGAAGAAGGCCATTACGCCGGGAAAGTCTATCTGCTCACCTCGAACAAGACATTCTCCTCGGCCGGTTCGTTCGCATGGGCTTTCAAGGTGTGCGGCATGGGAACGGTTGTCGGCGAAGAAACGGGCGGAATGAATGTCTGCTACGGCGACATACTGCAATACCGGCTACCGGTATCGAAGCTGTCGACTTCAGTGTCGTTCAAGCGGTTCTGGCAGTTCAGGGCCGACGAGAACGACATCCACGGCACGCTGCCCGACGTGGCCGTCCCTGCCGCCGACGCTCTTGACCGCGCGATGCGGCTCGTAAAGAATTCCAGATAAGATCGGAAGGGTCGGTCTTGTCGGACAAGTCCGGCCTGTCTGACATGTCTTTCGATATTTTTTCGTAATTTTGCGAGTGTAATCACGATTTGTTTTTTTATCATGAAATTCTCAAAGATTCTCACACTTACACTTGCTCTATGCGGCGCCTCGGGGGCTGCCGCCGTCAGTCCTGCCATTCCGCGCGACGCGCGCCTCGAGCAGCGCGTCGATTCCGTTCTTGCCAAAATGACTCTCGACGAGAAGATCGGTCAGATGACCGAACTGGCCATCGACGTGCTCGGCACCGGCACGGGCAACGATTTCGTGCTCGACGAGGCCAAGCTCCGCGACATTGTCTCGAAATATAAGATCGGCTCGTTTCTCAATGCTCCCGGCCCGATAGCCCTGTCGCCGCAGAAGTGGAACGAGATAATTGCCCGCATAAACCGGGTGTCGATCGAGGTTATGGGAATCCCGACCATCTACGGCCTCGACCAGAACCACGGAACAACCTACACTCTGGGCGGCACGCTCTTCCCCCAGAATATCAATATCGGCGCGTCGTTCAACCCGACGCTGTCGCACGACGCGGCCGTCATCACCGCCTATGAGACGCGCGCCTCGAACTGCCCCTGGACCTACTCGCCCACCGTCGACATGGCGCGCGATCCGCGCTGGCCTCGTGTCTGGGAGAACTACGGCGAAGACCCGCTTGTCAACGCCGTTATGGGTGCGGCCGCCGTGCGCGGATTCCAGGGCCCCGATCCCAACCACATAGGCCGCGATTTCATAGCCACCTCGACGAAACACTATATGGGCTACAGCATGGCCCGCACCGGCAAAGACCGCACACCGGCCTATATCTCGATGCAGGATCTCCGCGAGAAGTGCTTCGAGCCGTTCAAAGCCTGTGTCGAGGCCGGAACGCTGACGATAATGGCCAACAGCGGATCGATCAACGGTATGCCCGTCCATGCGAGCCGCGAACTGCTGACAGGCTGGCTCAAGGAAGACCTCAACTGGGACGGTATGATCGTGACCGACTGGGCCGACATCAACAATCTCTACACCCGTGAGCGCGTGGCCGCCGACAAGAAAGAGGCTATCAAGATCGCCATCAATGCCGGTATCGACATGACAATGGAGCCTTACGACACGAGCTTCTGCACTCTGCTTCGCGAGCTCGTCGAGGAAGGTGAGGTGCCGATGAGCCGCATCGACGATGCTGCCCGCCGCGTTATCCGCCTGAAAATGCGTCTGGGGCTGTTCGATCTGCCCGACACATATCTGGCCTCATATCCGAAATTCGGCTGCAAGGAATTCGCCGCCACCGCCCTGCGCGCAGCCGAAGAGTCGGAGATTCTGCTTAAGAACACCGACAATATCCTTCCGTTAAAGAAGAACACGAAGATTCTTCTGACCGGCCCGAACGCCAACTCAATGCGCTGTCTCAACGGCGGCTGGAGCTATACCTGGCAGGGCCATCTCGCCGACCGTTTCGCCGGACAGTATAACACCATCTACGAAGCCCTCTGCAACAAGTTCGGAAAGAAGAACGTAGTCCTCGAGCAGGGCGTGACCTACAAGCCCGAAGGAAAATACGACGAAGAGAACGAACCCGAGATCGAGAAGGCCGTGGCCGCCGCCGCCGGTGTCGATGTCATCGTCGCCTGCATAGGCGAGAACTCCTACTGCGAGACTCCCGGCAACCTCTCCGACCTTGCCCTGAGCGAGAACCAGCGCAGCCTCGTAAAGGCGCTGGCCGCTACCGGCAAGCCTGTAGTGCTGATTCTCAACGAAGGCCGTCCGCGCCTTGTCAGCGACATAGAGCCGCTGGCGAAAGCTGTCGTCAACATTCTGCTGCCGGGCAACTACGGCGGCGACGCTCTGGCCAACATCCTCGCCGGCGACGCCAACCCGAGCGCCCGTATGCCCTACACCTATCCGCGCCATCAGGCCGAGCTGACGACCTACGACTACCGCGTGTCCGAAGAGATGGACAAGATGGAGGGCGCCTACGACTACGACGCCGTCGTGTCGGTTCAGTGGCCTTTCGGCTACGGCCAGAGCTACACGACCTTCGAATATTCGAACCTGACGGTCGACAAGAATTCGTTCACCGCCGACGACACTCTGACATTCACCGTCGACGTGGCCAACACCGGCAAGCGCGTCGGTAAGGAAACCGTCATGCTCTTCAGCAGCGACCTCGTGGCTTCGCTGACGCCTGAGAACCGCCGTCTGCGCGCTTTCGAGAAAATCGAGCTGAAACCGGGCGAGAAGAAAACCGTCAGCCTCTCGATTCCCGCCTCGGCTCTCGCTTTCGTCGGCCACGACGGACACTGGACTCTCGAAAAGGGGGACTTCCGCATTCAGGCCGGAAACCAGACCGTCAACGTGAACTGCACGGCAACCCACACCTGGAACACCCCCAACAAATAACCCTCTGATGAAACCCAACCTGACGGCCTGCCTCCGCCCCGGTGTTTTCGAAGCCGGCGTCGACGAGGCAGGCCGCGGCTGTCTTGCCGGACCCGTCTATGCCGCCGCGGTTGTTCTTCCCGACGGCTTCAGCCATTCCTGGCTCAACGACTCGAAGCAGCTGACCGACCGCCGCCGCCGTCTTCTTCGCCCTATAATTGAAAACGAGGCTGTGGCATGGGCCGTCGCCTCATGCTCGGCCGAGGAAATCGACCGGATAAATATTCTCAGAGCCTCGATACTGGCCATGCACCGCGCCCTCGACGCCCTCGGAGTGGTTCCGGGCCATATCGCTGTCGACGGCAACAGATTCACCCCCTGGAACGGCGTAGAATATACAACCGTTGTCCACGGCGACGCCCTGCTTGCCAACATCGCCGCGGCCTCGGTGCTCGCCAAGACCGCCCGCGACGACGAAATGATACGCTTCGCCGGGCTCTATCCCGCTTATGGATGGGATGTTAACAAAGGCTATCCGACCGCCGCCCACCGCGCCGCCATCGCCGCCTGCGGCCCCTCGCCGCTCCACCGCCGCTCGTTCCGTCTGCTGCCCGATCCGACGCTTTTTTAGCCCTCATAACCCCAAAAAGCTGTTCAGCAGCACATCAATGTCAGAAATCGCTCTGGCGTAGGACGTGCCTTTGGCACGTAGCATTGTAACGCTCTGATTGCCATTAACTTGGCGGACGCGATGAATCGCGTCCCTACGCCCGGATCCGGCAATTTGCCCGGTAAAATCTTGAATTAACAGCATTGCATTGACCCGAAAAAGTGAAAAAATTTTGTTAAAGAGATTGAATTAACAATATAATATTTTATCTTTGCGATCGCTCATTATTAACTATTGTATTTACCCTCAGGATAGAACATACAATCACATTAAACTAACACCAAATGAAACTATTCAACAAAATCATCGCTGTTGCTGCCTTTGCAGCCGTTCCGGCAATAGCATCGGCAATTCCAGCCCCTCCCTTCGCCCATAAGGTGACCCAACCTGACGGGACAGTTCTTGAGATTCGCCTCGTCGGCGACGAAAACGGCCACTTCATGGTGACCGCCGACGATAATATGCCTGTCGTCAAGACTGCTGAAGGGTTCTTCTTTGCCACGGAAAACAATCTTTCGAGCGGTATTCCCGCTGCCAACGCCGCTTCGCGCAACGCCGCCCAGCTCAGCTTCGCCGCCTCGTTCGACCGCGCCGCTTTCGACCGCACAATCTCCGATAACTTCGCCGCCGCTATGGCACGCCGCTATCCGCAGAATGTAGCCGCGCGCGTTCCCGAGCCCGAGGATATGCTTATCAACCACACATATCCCACCTCCGGAAAACTTAACGGTCTGGTAATTCTCGTTGACTTCCCCGACAAGAAATTCTCCGTAGATGATCCCGTGGCGTTCTTCAACGACCACATGAACAAAGACGGCCACAACGCCAACGGCGCCACCGGCTCGGCTGCCGAATATTATCGCGCCGCCTCGTTCGGCAAACTCGACATCAAGTTCGACGTCTATGGCCCCGTTACCCTGCCGAACTCTTTCAAATATTACGGCCAGAACGACCGTAACGGTCAGGACCGCTATGCCTATCTCATGGCAGTCCACGCCGGCCAGCTTCTCGACGACGAAGTTGATTTCAGCCCCTACGATCAGGACGGCGACGGCGAGGTCGACAACGTGACCATCATCTATGCCGGCGAAGGCGAGGCAACAGCCTATCCGACCGACCCCGATGCCGAAGATTATGTATGGCCCCACTCTTATGACATCGAATACTACAAGCTCGATCCCGCCGACATCACTTTCGACGGCGTTAAGTTCAACCACTATATCTGCATGAACGAATGGGACCGCGCTAACAGCCGCACACCGCGCCCCGCCGGTATCGGCCTCTTCTGCCACGAGTTCGGCCACGCCCTCGGCCTCCCCGACCTCTACATGACATCTTATTCCGGCGACATGAGCGCAACTCCCGGACAATGGTCGATCATGGACCAGGGCAGCTACAACAACGGCATGCACACACCCCCGCTGATGTCGTCGTATGAGCGCTACACCCTCGGATGGGTCAGCCCGATCGTCATCGACAAGCCCATGGATGCCGAGCTTAAAGCCAACTCGGGAAAATGCTATGTTGTCGAAACAGACCGCGCCAACGAATTCTTCATGTTCGAATGCCGCACTAAAGACGACGATTCCAACGTCTGGGACTCGTATCTCAAGGCAAGCGGCCTCATGGTATGGCACATCGACTTCTCGAAGCGCAACTGGACATATAACAACCTCAATAACGACGCCAAACACCAGCGTATCGACCTCGTCGAGGCTGACGGTTCATACGGGCCCTACTCTTATTCCGGCGACCTTTTCCCCGGAGCCAACGACCTCTATACAGAGTTTACCGCCGACACCTATCCCGCATTCCTTAGCTGGAATGAAGTCGATCCCGGATTCCCTCTGACCGAGATTTCCTACGACAAGGCTACCCACACAGTGACCTTCAAGGTTGCCGGAGGCGGTGAGAAGGACGGCATCGCAGCTGTCGGCACCGACAACAACAACGCCCCCGTCGAATACTTCAACCTCCAGGGTCAGCGCGTAGCTCAGCCCAAAGCCGGCGACATCGTGATCCGCCGTCAGGGCACCGACGTTACCAAGGTTATTCTCTGACAACACGTCATTTACGACAACGGCGGGCGCTCTTCGGGGCGCCCGTTGCCGTAAATGAAAATTTAAAATGGGAAATTGATCATTGCTAATTGCTAATTACTAATTGCTAATTCCTAATTATTCCGGGTTTTGTTTTGTTTTGTCGAAAAACAAACGTATCTTTGCCCACAGTAAGGCGCCCCGGAGTGGTGGCGCTTCCGGAGGGTCTCGCTGCATGAAAGTAGCCGCGAGGTTCTTCTCTTTTTTAACTATTCAGATAATCCTAAACACAACTGATTGCCATGCCTATCACTTACATGACCAAGGAAGGTTATAAGAAAAAAATGGACGAAATCGCCCGTCTCGAAAGCGTTGAACGTCCCAGAATCTCACGTGCTATCGCTGAAGCCCGCGACAAAGGTGACCTCAGCGAGAATTCGGAATACGACGCCGCCAAAGAAGCCCAGGGCCTTCTCGAAATGAAGATCGCACAGCTGAAAGATCTCGTGGCTGGCGCGCGCATCATCGACGAAAGCACGCTCAACACCGACGAAGTCCAGATTCTCAACCGCGTAAAGATCAAGAACGTGGCTAACGGAATGGTTATGGAATATACGATCGTGGCCGACTCCGAAGCCAACCTCAAGGAAAAGAAGATCGGATCATCGACCCCCATGGCAAAAGGTCTTCTGGGGCACAAACTCGGCGAGATTGTAGAGATAAAAGTGCCCGCAGGGCTGATGAAATTCGAAATTGTTGAAATATCGTTCTGAGCCATGCCTTCGATTTTCTCCCGCATCATTGCCGGCGACATCCCTTGCTATAAGGTCGCCGAAGACGACCGCAATTTTGCTTTCCTCGACATCAATCCGGTTGCTCCGGGCCATGTGCTCTGTGTGCCAAAACATGAGGTCGACAACATCTTTGACCTCAGCGAAGAGGAATATACCTCGCTGTTGGGTTTCGCACGCCGCGTAGCCCACGCCGCTCAGAAGGCAATGCCATGCATCAAGTGCGGCATGGCCGTCATCGGCCTCGAAGTGCCTCACGCCCATGTCCACATCATTCCGATGAAGAGCGAGCGCGACATGGACTTCTCCAAGCCCAAGCTGACGATGGCTCCCGACGAGCTGGCCCGCATCGCCGCCGCCATCGCCGCAAAACTCTGATTCAATTAGCAATTAGCAATTAGTAATTAGTAATTGGGCTTGAAACAGGAAAATGCCGTTAGGGATAAAAGTTATGCTTTCGCAAGACGGTGTGTAAGGCTTTACAAGTATCTTTGTGAAGAGAAAAAGGAATATGTCCTTTCAAAGCAACTGCTTCGTAGCGGAACAAGCATAGGCGCAAACATTGCTGAAAGCCAATATGGTCAAACAAAATTGGATTTCGCAAGTAAACTTTCTATCTCACTAAAAGAAGCCGGCGAAACCGAGTTTTGGCTAAAATTACTTGGCGATGAGAATTACATTACGCAAGCCCAGGCTGAAAGTATGCTGGCTGATTGCAGAGAATTGATAAGACTGCTGCAATCCATTACCAAAACACTTTATAACAAATAATTATAAAAATATTGCTCTCCGTGTCCTAATCAATTGCCAATTACTAATTACTAATTGCTAATTGTTTTAATTGCATGTAATTTATTAAATTGACAATCAACAAATGATACCTCCGTTCCAAAAATATCTCTACCCTTTCCTAAGCTTGATGGGAGACGGTAAAGTCCGCAATATCTCGCAGGTCAGCAACGATTTGGCAAAGACTATGAATCTTAGTGAGGAAGAATTGTCAGAGACCTATGAAACAAGCGGCCAAAACCGCATCACGGACGTTGCGGTTGGGCGCGCACATGGTTCCTGAAAGCCGGAGTGCTTGATTCTCCAAGTCGGGGGCATTTCGTAATATCGGAATCTGGAAGAAAACTTCTGAACTCCGGCCAAACAGAAATTACCCAAAAATTTCTTATTGAACGGTTCCCGAGTTTTGCTGCTTTCGCCAAAGCCAAAAAGAAAGATAAGCACTGTAGCGCTTCTGAAGAATCCCATTATGTAACCGATCCGATGAATCAGATCGAAGATGCTTTTGCTCAACTGAACAATAAACTGATCGACGATTTGTTGCAGTTTATAGGAGAACAAGATCCAAAGTTCTTTGAAAAGCTGGTTGTAGATTTGCTTGTGGCTATGGGTTATGGAGGTGACTTTGAAGATGCTGCAAAAGTTACACAGTTCTCTAATGACGGAGGCATTGATGGCATTATCAAAGAAGATGCGCTTGGACTTGACAAAGTTTACCTTCAGGCCAAACGTTGGAAAGAAACCAATGTTGTCGGTGCTCCGGACATTCATAAATTCATGGGCGCACTTATGTCGATTGGTGCGTCTAAAGGAGTTTACATAACAACCTCGAGTTTCTCAAAAGCGGCGCTTGATGTTGTTGCCTCTAACAAGAGTCTGAAGCTTGTGTTGATTGACGGCAAACAGCTTGCCAGTTACATGATAAAATATAATGTCGGCGTAATATCGCAACATTCATATACGATCAAGCGCGTTGATACCGGTTACTTTGAAGAAGAGTAACTATCCCACAGCGATAGCTCAATGGCGTTCAGTTAAGCTCGTCAATGTCAAAAATCACCCACTTGTAGAGACGTGCCTCAATGCTATTAACTTAGTGCGTTGAGCTCAAAAGGTCTGGCTTAAAACGCGCGACAAGCGCCGTGAGGCGCGATATCTCTACATCCCACTGCGATAGCTGTGGGTCTGGAGTAATCTCCATCTCCCCGCGACAAGCGGCGGAGCCTGCGCAGTCGCGGAACGGCGATAGCCAAGGCCTCGTTCAAGTCGTCAGGATGATATGAGAAGCCTGACTCTTCGCAAATAGTCCGAATCTCCGCATTGAAATCCAAGCGCTTATGGTGCTCAGGTTGTGATTCGATGTAGTTTATTGTTTTTCGCACCATACTCGGCGAAACCGTACATGCGTAATATCCCTTACACCAGCTGGAAAACGACGTCGGTCCGGAGCTGAGCCTCAGCCACGCACTTGATTTTGCTTTCAGTGCTGCCATAAAAGCACTGAGCGATATTCTGGGGGAAAGATCAAGAAGAAGATGTAAATGGTCGTCGACACTGTTGACGATCATCACCTTACTTTGGTTCTCCGCGGCAATGGCAGTGATTACCCGATGCAGTTCCAACCGGTTTATGCCTTTAAGGACAGGACAGCGACCGGCAGTTCCGAACACGATGTGATAGAGGGCGAGTACTTTGCTCATGAAATTTTTTTCAAATATAAGGAAATTTCCATAAACAGCGACCTT
>ERZ836877.1388-NODE-1388-length-36928-cov-3.361186_pt1 | contig 36928 bp, 56 predicted proteins | sample MGYA00519469_ERZ836877 | MGnify/ENA primary metagenome ERZ836877 (study PRJEB31850, sample SAMEA3708809) | human gut metagenome | biome: human gut; feature: human-associated habitat; material: faeces | place: China | collected 2014 ...
GGAAGAGAAGAAGTAGCGAAAAGCGGTTATGATATTATGACCGAAGCAAAGAAGCTGGACCGGTTTTATGAAAAGAGACTGGAAGGACGGCGTTAGGAGAAGGATATGGCAGTTTACATCATTATGACAATTATATCGATGCTGTTTGCCGGCTATGCACAGAATGTTAAGGAAGTGGAAAGTCTGGATTCCACCTACCGGATCCTCGGTGTGATGGCATTTTTACCATTTGCTGTTGTGTCGGCACTCCGTTATCAGGTCGGAACAGACTGGCCGATCTATAATGATTATTTTTATTCAATCCCGGCAGGAGGCAAGAAATTTACGGAACCGTTGTTCAATCTGTTAAACCGTTTTCTGTATCATTTTACACAGAATTCATACATCTTGTTTGCCGTGGTAGCGGTACTTTTGCTGAGTTTTATGTTTTTGACCATTTTTCAGCAGTCAGAATATCTTCCGCTTAGTATTTTGATCTTTGTTGTCAGTGGAGATTTCTTTAACTCACAGAACCAGATCCGCCAGATGCTCGCCACGGCAATCCTGTTGTATGCTTTAAAATATGTCTATGACAGAAACTGGAAGCACTATTTTTTACTGTTACTCATTGCAGCGGGAATCCATATCAGCGCATTGCTGTTTGTACCGGTATATTTTATCTATGGAAAAAGGGTCAATATCAAAAAGCAGATCATTGCCTACCTGATCCTTGGCATATCGGTGCCGATTTTAGGAAAACTGGTACTGCGTCTGATCTCTAAGACAAAGTACGGATGGTATATCGGTTCTATGTATGATACGAATAACTTCTATCTGATCGGATTTGTGTTTACACTCTTTTTCTTAGCGATTTTTTATTACTATGTATATTGTAATCCGGAGCATGATGTAAAGTATGAGTTTTATGTAAACCTTTACTATTTAGCGGCGGTAACGGTCCTGTTTTCTTCCGTAGTGCCGCAGGCAGATCGTCTGATGAAGCTGTTTGCATCTATTACCTGTTTAGCAGTTCCAAAGCTGGTATTCAGGGAAGAGGACCGCAATAAAAGGATTCTTTTGTATATGTTAGTAGTAGGGGCGTTTACGGTGAAATTAGTTTATGATGTGTACAGAAACGGCTGGTATGATGCAGTACCGTATCAGACGATTTTTTCGACGCTGTAAGGAAATAGAATTATGAATCAGAAATTTCGCAATTTTTTAAAAAATTTCATGCATGCACTATCCGCGAATGTCATCCGTCTGATGATCTCCGTGGTGATGACACTGGTACTTCCAAGGATTTTAGGAGTAGAGGAATACAGCTACTGGCAGTTATATCTGTTTTATGTGACGTATACGGCATATTCATCGATCGGCTGGTGTGAGGGTACTTATCTGAAATATGGTGGAATGGAATATGCCAAGTTAGACCGCAGCCGTATGGCAGGACAGTTCTGGGCATTGGCAGTCTTTCAGTTGATCTTCTGTACGGTTTTTGGTACGGCAGCTCATTTTTTGATCGACAATCCGTATAAAAGTACGATCCTGATGCTGGCACTGGTATCTTCGATGTTTGATATCCTGCGTTATCTGCTGCAGAATATCCTTCAGACAACCGGACGCATCAAGGATTTTGCAAGGATCATGACTTTAGAAAGAATGTTGTTCTTTGTATTATCCGTTGGAGCATTGTTGTTAGGTTTCCGTAATTTCTATGTCCTGATCTTTATGGAGATCACGGGCAGGATTTTGTCCATGTGCTATGCGATGTATGTGTGCAGGGAGATCGTCTTTGCAAAATTAGACAGTTTTCATGAGATCACAAAGGAATCAAAAGAGATTATCGGCATCGGCTATAAACTGTTAGCCGCTTCCTTTGCAAGTCAGCTGATCATAGGAATTGTCCGTTTTGCGATCGAGCAGAAGTGGGGAACGATCGTATTTGGAAAGGTTTCACTGACACTGAGCCTTTCGAATATGGTCATTACCTGTATCGGTGCTGTCAGCGTGGTACTGTTTCCGATGTTGAAAAAAATGAAGGAAGAGACCTTAGAGGAATTGTTTTTGACCATGCGAACGGTTCTGACGGTTCCGGTTTTAGCGGTGCTGATCTTTTACACACCGATGCGTTGGATCTTAGAGCTTTGGCTGCCGCAGTATCATGACAGCCTGCACTATCTCGCAGTGCTGTTCCCAATCTGTGTCTATGAGACACGTTCCGTTGCCCTGATCGACACCTATCTGAAGGCTTATCGGAAAGAAAAACTGATCCTTTTTAACAGTCTTGTGACAGTTGGTATCAGTGCATTGCTGTCCTGGATCACGGTATTTTTAATGGGAAGTCTGGATGCGGCAGTGATCAGTATTGTGCTTTTGATGATGTTTAAAAATATTTTTTCCGAGAAAATGTTACTTCGAAGCAGCCTTCCTGTCAAAGTCTGGAAGGACAATATTTTAGAGGTTGCATTGACCGGGATTTTTATTCTGGTGAACTGGAAGATTGGTGGCATTACTGCAATGCTGCTTTATACAGCGGCATATATCATCTATGTGTTACTGAAATCAAAAGATATTAAGCGGGAAATGAAAAATCTGAAAAAAATTGCAAGAGGATAACAGTTATGGCAAATGAGAAGAGAAATGCATCCATTGATATAACAAAATTTATACTGGCACTGATCGTTGTAATGCTGCACAGCGCAACGGAATGTCTTGGAACAGAGCATATGGCAGTCCGGGTGATCGAATACAGCGGACGTTTCGTTGTACAGTTCTTTCTGATGGTTTCCGGATATTATTTTACGAAAATGTTAGTGGAAAAGGGAACCGGTTTTTTGAGATTTTTCGTGCGGATGATGAAGATTTATCTGCTTTGGTCAGCCATTTACATTTCTCTTAGTTTTGCAGTGAATGTTCTATTAAATGGAGAGAATGCAGGCGAGGCAGTGCTTGGCTATGTAAAGAATTTTTTCTTTGTCGGAAGCTATTGGCATCTGTGGTATATGGTCGGATTGATCTATGCACTCTGTCTGACGGCACTATTTTATAAGATTGCAAAAGAGCGGGGCTTACAGATCTTACTGGGGATCAGTATCGTATTTTTTGTATTCGGAGCACTCTGCTATGCCTATACGCCGCTTATGGAGCGGATCACATGGCTTAGACCGTATCTGGATGCATCCTGGTTTTCCTCGTTTTCAGAGATCCTGTGTCTGGGAATCCCATGTTTTATCTGGGGATATGCAGTGGTTTTATTCCAGAAGAAAAATGCAATGAACCCGAAAAGGGATGGCAGATTACTGATCCTTTCGTTGATCTTATATACGGTAGAATTCTGGAGTATCGTAGGTCTGACCGGAAATACACATATACGGAGCTTACTCAGCACACATTTTGTTACATTTTTCCTGATGCTGGTATTATTAGAGCATCCGGCAAGTACATGGGAAAAACAGGGACTCTTGTGTAAGGACTATTCCACCTATCTGTATTTAGCCCATCCGCTTTTTATTGCGATCTTATCTGCCGGACAGGATATGATCGGCATTCAGCAGCCGGCAGCACTGTATGTTTTAGAAGTACTGGCGTTCACATTGTTCAGCAGAGTGGTGCTGCAGTGGTGCAGACAATTCAGGGTAAGGAGAAGGGGTACGAATGAAAAATAGAAATGTATCGGTAGATTTATTCCGCTTTTTGGCGGCACTTAGTATTATGTTTTTGCATACCTGCTGGGGACTGGATGACAGCCTCTTAAATGCCTATCCGATCATTGGGATTGTCATTGGACGATATCCGGTCATTTTATTCTTTACGATATCGGGATATTATTGTTTTTTGCAGATTTCAAAGGGACGCAATGCAGCAAAGACACAGATACGCAGTCTTTTGAAAGTTTACTGTGTCTGGACGGTGGTCTATTATCTGATGAGTTTTGTCTTGAATGTAGCAGCAGGACATGAGCCTGTTGGAAAATTCTTCGCGGAGAGAGTGCTGTACTTTTTTACCGAGGGCAGTTATCCGCACCTTTGGTATGTGGTTTCTTTGATCTATGTTATGATACTCATCTGTCTGGTATATGAATTATGCGGTGAGAAGGGAATCCGGATTTTGGCTGCGGTATCGATGATCCTGTTTATGATCGGTGTCCTTGGAACATCGTATCTGCCGCTTGGAGAACAGATTCCGGTGTTGGGAGATTTTTACGGATGGAAATATTATTTTGTATTCCGCAACATTTTCTGTTTAGGGCTGCCGGGAGTGATGTTCGGTTATTATATTGTAAGACTTTTGCCTGTAATAGAAAAAAGACCAAAGCTGGCAGAAACAGGATTTTTTATCACGTCCGTTTTAGGTATGATAGAAGGAATGCTTGTCATTCAAAAGGGATGGATCTCTGATTTTCCGAGTATGTTTTTGATGCCGTTTGTACTGATCTTTGGAATGTCCTGTCTGATCAGACATCCGTTAGGGCAGTTAGAAAGTCATGCGGTATTTTTAAAAAGGATGTCGTCGTATATTTATTTTGTACATCCGGCGGTGATCGCAGTGCTCGGATTTTTACTACAGGTGACAGGTGTGCACCTTTCTTATTGGATGGATTATATCATTGTTGCGGGGCTGGTGTTATGCTCCGGAGTGGTTTTGATGAAAATAAAAAGACCGTGGACAAAGCTGTTTATTTAGAAGAAAGTGGTGAGAAAGAAGATGAAAAAAGTGATCAGGATCTGGGGAGGTCTCCTGTGTGCCGTTGTTTTATTCGTGGCAACAGTCGGATGTACCAACGGCATGAAGGGAAAAAAGGAGTCCTATCTGTATCAGTTTGAAGGATATGACTATCAGTATGCCATTACGAAAGACCAGCAGGAGAAAGTGTTTCGGATGACGCCTGCAAAACGGACGGTCGAGGTATTAAATGGAGTCGGAAAATATACGATTTTAGGAGAAGCGGACAAACCGCTTTATACAACCGATAAGATGAAAGATTATACGGTGGATGAGTCGGGGAAAAATCCGGTTGTTACGGTGCATTATGCCTTATCGGACAATGCCGGGGATGTGACTGCGATCTATACGCTCTATAAAGAGTACATGGATGTTGAGATTTCTTTAGAAAACTACAGTGGAAAAGATGCTGCTTCGGCATACTATGTCAGGGAATTCACAAAGAAATATCAGAAGGTGGAAAAGCGGAGTGTCGGAACGTGGAAATTCCCGGAAAACGATGATTTTCCATATCAGACCTTTGACAGTCTTGCCTGGATCTACAGATTTAAAGATGGTGGAAGTATGTATACATTCTATGAAGGCGAGGAGGCACAGCCCAAGAATTATTTAGAGGCTTACCCGGAGCATGCAATCCCGCTTACGATGTCTGAGGATCAAAAACCACAGGAAAAGCTGCATTTTGCACTGGTATTTTCTTCTGAAAAGGACATAAAAGCAGCCGATAACCGTGCGTTGTTTGCAAAAAAGAATTTAGATACGGCACTTTCTTTTAATTGTACGACGAAAGGAACCGGCAGTGCTACGCTTTATACGCAAAAAGATCTGAGTTTTTTAATGGAAGTGGAAAATCTGACGGATCAGAAGAAAGACGCAGAAGTGTCCTGTCAGATTTACGGATATGACGGAAGTACCTGTTTAGAAAAGACGGAGAAGTTCTCTGTGAAAAAACAGGGAAATGCACAGAAGAAAATTTCTTTTAAAGCACCTTCCTATGGGATTTATTATGCGATCCTGACGATGCAGTCAGGAAAGGATAGCTACAAAGAGGTGTATCCGTTTGCCGTTTTAAAAAAGCATACTTATCAATATACAAAGAGCAGTCCGTTCGGCATCAGCGGTGTTCATTTTGGACAGTATCAGCCGAATGAAGATACGATCTCTATTTTACAGGAGCTAGGTGCAGCGAATGTGCGTGTCGGACTCGGCATTCCGGAATATGCGGAAAAGGATACAAAACTTTTAAAGAAAAATCTTGCCAGCCTGAAAAAGAGCGGTATCCGTATCAATGGTCAGTATCTGCTTTTAGACGACTGGTCGGAACCGCTCGACCCGAAGGTCTATGAACAGGCAATCCGAAGTGTGTTAGATGACGTTGGAGATTTACTCGATGGCTGTGAGGCGGGAAATGAGCCGAATCTCTATGCAACTTATTATGGTTATTCCAAAGAAGACTATATGGCATATTATTATGAGGTAAATTATACAGGAGCGTATCCGGCGATTAAGGATGCAGGACTAAAGTATTTAGGAGCCGGTGTTTACCAGGGTGAATCCATCTGGTTAGAAGGTCTCGATTACTATGGCATTATGGACAAACAGGATGTGTTAGTAACACATGGCTATGCATTTCCATATTCCCCGGATCTGACGAAAGACCCACAGGTAGAGCTGAGTTTTGAAAGCAGTCTGGTAAGAACCCGTCAGTTCTTAGATAAGACCGGAGACAAGACATGGTATTTAAATGAGTGTGGACTGCCAACGACTCCGGAGCAGACAGAGGGGATTTCCAGTGGTGTGGATCTGCGGACACAGGCAGACTACATGGCAAGAGAGCTGTTGTTAGCGTTATCCTATGGTGTCGATGAGATAGAGGTCTATTCAATGTTTGACCAGCAGAATCTCTATCATACCATTATGCCGGAAGAATATGAGAACAATTTTGGACTGTTTTATCAGCAGGATTACAGTGGAAGAATTTTTCCAAAGCCATCTGCCGCAGCTTATGCAAATATTACAAGGCTCTTAGAGTCTGTGGAAAAATGCGAGGAGATCTCTGCCGGTTCCGATACGGTGCGGGCATTCCGATGTGGCTTAAAAAAAGAGAATGAAGAGATGCTGGGTCTGTGGAGTACCAAAGAACGACTGAGCAACGACAGTAACGAGAATATTGTAAGGACACCAAATCTTCCATGGGTTAATCAATGGAAGGAAAAGGAGACGGTAACAATTTCCGTAGAAGCGAAGTCTGCAAAAGTCTATGACTTGATGGGAAATTCCTATAAGATTCCGGTTACGGATGGAAAGATTGAGGTGGAAGCAACCGGTTCTCCGATGTTTGTGAAGTTGGAGAAGTAGGGACTATAGGCGAACGCCAAAGAATAAAAGATTAACAAAGGAAAAAAATCCCCCATAAGCAGATTTGGGTTATTTACCGTATCTGTTTATGGGGGATCCTATTGTAAGTCCACATCCTTGTGCGGCTTATTGTTTTAATATCATATCTGATATCATTTTTAATGCTATCTTATTGATCACACATCAAAAATGTTCTTTTTAGCGGGCAAGGATGTCTGTGATCTCACCAATATACATGGTGTGATAGTCATCCAGATTTGCCTTGGAGTACCATTTTTCATCAATGTCCATGTCGATAAACATATCTTTGGTGATTGGAACAGCCGCCATTTTTTTACAGATAAATGCAAGATTTCCTTCATCAACAAAAGGAACATCATTGTGATAATTCAAATTTAAGCCGGAAGTCTTGAATTTGTCTTCCTGTCTGCCTGAAACAGCACCAAAGTATTTTAAATCGTTTTTGTACTTCTTATCAAAGAAAGTCATGGAAAATGTCTCTCCATTGTCGATGAATTCTTTGGTGTAGCGGGATTTACGGATAAAGATAAATGCAACGTTTTTGCCCCAGAGAAAACCGAGTCCGCCCCAGCTTGCTGTCAGTGCATTTGCTTTTTCTCTGTTTCCGGAAGTGATCAGCATCCATTCGGAGCCGATTTTTGTAAATGGGTCAATCTCGAACATATCGGAAGGATAAGTCTGAAATGTATGCATAAAGATACCTCTCTTTCAAAAAATATTCATTCGCGGTGCAATGTGTTGAGTAATGCACGGGCATTCGCCCTATCATCCAACAAAAATGTAACCGACTTTGTGCAAGCACAAGTCTGCTACATTTTTATTAGATGGCACTGCTCATTGCTTACGCTCATCACTTCGTGAGTGGACTCACTCAGTAATTTCGTCGCTCGTCAATCATGCGAGCATGTTGACTCGCTTGCACTCATTATATCATATGTATCAGGGGCATGTCAGTAAGAAAAGAAAAGTGAGATATAAATAAAAAGCATAAAAAGGGCATAAACTATAAATGAAAGTTATATTCTACATAAGCCATCGGAATAATCTTGACACCATTCAAAAAAAGTATAATAATTGACAACAGATATAGAATTAATACGTTAGGATGGAGGCTTATTTATGGAAATAAGAATGGAAAAATGTAAGGAATTAAAGCAGAAACCGGATCAGAAGCATTTAGGCTTCGGCAAATATATGACGGATTATATGTTTGTCATGGACTGGACAAAAGATGAGGGCTGGAAGGATGCAAGAATTGTACCATATGCACCGATCACTTTAGAACCGGCATGTGTAACACTTCATTATGCACAGGAAACTTTTGAAGGTATGAAAGCATACCGCACGGCAGAAGGAAAAATCCAGTTATTCCGCCCGGAGATGAATGCAAAGAGAATGATCAACTCCAATGCAAGACTTTGCATGCCGGAAGTGCCGGAAGATATGTTTGTAGAAGCAGTAAAAGCATTAGTAAAAGTAGAAGAGGACTGGGTACCGTCAGAGCCGGAAACTTCTTTATATATCAGACCATTTATGTTTGCAACAGAAAGTGCTCTTGGAGTGCATATGGCAACTGCATACAAATTCATGGTCATCTGCTGTCCGGTAGGAGCTTATTATGCAGAGGGTATCAACCCGGTTAAGATTTTAGTAGAGGATGAGCTGGTCCGTGCCGTAAAAGGTGGAACAGGATTTACAAAATGCGGTGGTAACTACGCTGGTTCTATTTTAGGACAGGTAAAAGCAGAAAAAATGGGATATTCCCAGGTGCTTTGGTTAGACGGCGAGCATCGTAAATATGTAGAGGAAGTCGGAACCATGAACATCATGTTTAAAATTGACGGCGAAATCTATACAGCACCAATCGAGGGAACTGTTCTTCCGGGTGTGACCAGAGATTCCATGATCCATATTTTAAGAGACTGGGGTTACAAAGTAAATGAGACAAGATTATCCATCGATGATCTAATGAAAGCCGGACATGACGGAAAATTAGAGGAAGTATTCGGAACCGGTACGGCAGCCGTAATTTCTCCTGTTGGTGAGTTACGTTATAAAGATGATGTGATTACCATCAATGACTTTAAGATCGGTGAATTAACCCAGAAATTATACGATACACTGACCGGAATCCAGTGGGGCAAACTGGAAGATAAGTACGGATGGACAGTAGAAGTAAAGTAGTATCCGTTTGACCATAAGTCAGTGACACATTTTTGATTTTTCCTGCATAAAATATTTTGAAGAAAAATATGAGGTTTTCTATGGCAGGAAGCAAAATCAGAGCCATGCAGACCGAAGGCGTGGACAGAGGAAAACTACAGGTAAATGTAACAGGAAGCAGGAGGCACAGACCGATTCCAAATGCCCGGATCCAGTTGTCCTATACAGCAGACCCGGAGACGGAGTTAGAGGAATTAGATACAAATGAGTCAGGGCAGACGGAACAGGTAACCCTCCCAACCCCTCCCTTAGAATATAGTATGCAGCCGGGAGAGCCGCAGCCATATGCAGAGTATACGATCCAGGTAACCGCAAGAGGATATCATCCGGTCAATGTTTCCGGTATCAATGTGTTTGCAGATGAGACAGCAATCCAGGAAGTTGAGTTAGAACCGACCGGAGAAATTGAGGAAGAACAGGAAAACATTGTGATTCCGGCAAATACACTGTTTGGAGATTATCCACCGAAAATTGCAGAAGCAGAAGTAAAACCGGTAGCAGAAACCGGAGAGATCGTACTTAATCGCGTAGTCATTCCGGAGTATGTGATCGTGCATGATGGAGCACCAACGGATTCTACAGCAAAGAATTATTATGTACGTTACAGAGATTATATTAAAAACGTTGCATCCAGTGAAGTTTATTCCACATGGCCGGACGCAACACTGCGGGCGAATATTTTAGCGATCATGTCCTTTACATTGAACCGTGTCTATACGGAATGGTATCGGAATAAAGGCTATGATTTTACCATTACATCGTCAACGGCATTTGACCATAAATGGGTATTTGGACGGAATATTTTTTCTAATATCTCAAGGATTGTCGATGAGATGTTTGTGAACTATCTGTCGAGACCAAATGTAAGACAGCCGATCTTAACGCAGTATTGTGACGGTGACAGGGTCTCTTGCCCGAACTGGATGACCTTTTGTCATTTGCGTACCAACTTTAAAAAGCCTGCTGTTTATGGGCAGTTTGCGAGATAAAAGAAGATATTCACGGAACCGGTAGCACGGTCAAATACGATTTTTTCAATAATGCTTCTGGCGGCTTTGTTCTTTTCTTCCATGCCAATATCAGGATTGGTTATAACCTCATATACATTTTTGATACGGTCCATCATAATAGGTTTTGCTTCCTCCGGGGAAAGAGCAGGTTCTTCGATATGCTCTATTTTTTTCAAAAGCATTTCTTTTTCAGTCTGAATAATGGATTTGTTCTCTTTGTATTCTTCTAATGTGTCAATTCCATCCCGATATGCTCGTTTAATGCGCACCTCTTTTTTTTCAATCTCATTTAATCTGGTCAAAAGCTGCTGCTTTTGGGAAGAGTCCAACGTAGTCGGATTTAAAACATCAAAATGGATCTTACCGCTGGTCATAGCATCTTCTAAAGAGTGCATGATAACCGGCTCTAATTTTATTGCAGAGATGGATTGATTCGTATTACAAATTCCTTTTTGATATCCATAACATTGAAAATTAATATACATACGGTCCTTATTCTTAGAGGCGGTTCGTTTTACCACAAGTGTGCGTCCACAGGAAGAACACTTTAAGAGACTTGAAAGCCAATGATGACATACAGAAGTAGGCTTGCGGTAGGCAGGCTTATAGGTACTTTCTATTCTTTTTTGAGCTTTGTCAAATTGTTCTTTGGAAATAATAGGTTCATGTTTTCCATCTGCAATAATCCATTCAGACTTATCACGGAGTTTATGATCCTGATCATGTTGATTCCAAATAGTTTTTCCAATATAAGTAGGATTTTTTAAAATATAAGTAACGCTGCGTCTTTGAAACGGCTTTTTGTGCCCAGTCTGGTATCCATGTTCATTTAAATACCGGACGATTTCAAAAATCCCCATTTTTTTCTCGGTATATAAGTCAAAGATCAGTTGAATGAGTTCTGCTTCTTCCGGAACGATCACGGGAGTCTGACGATAGCCGGGAATGCGATAGCCTAGAGGCGGTCTTGCCTGATAATTTCCACGCATTGCATTTTCAGCCATACCACGAGATACTTCACCGGAAAGCCGGATAGAATAATACTCGTCCATCCATTCTATGATACGCTCGATCAAAGAACCAAATGGATCATCACTTATCGGCTCTGATACGGAAATGACATCGACATTTTCACGTTTCAACATGGATTTGTATACGATAGATTCTTCCTGATTTCTGGCAAAACGGCTGTACTTCCAAACGAGGATAACATCAAAAGGATGTTCCTTTGATTTGGCTTCAGCGATCATATTATTAAACTGTGGACGCTGTCTTGCACTTCTGCCGCTGATCCCGCTATCGATATAAATGTGTTCCTTTAATACAATGATGTTATGAGCTTCTGCATATTCCATAAGCAGGCGTTTTTGAGCATCCGGTGAAAGCTCTTCCTGCAAGTGCGTGGATACGCGGATATATAAAGCTCCATTTTTTACTGGTTGGATATTTGCCATAACGTGCCTCCTTCTTATAATATATTTTTTTGTCATCCATGTAAAATCCTCCTAGTATGCAAAAAAGCCTTGAAAGAAAATTCCAAGACTTTTTTGCGACTGGACACCAGTCATTCGCTAATTAACTACATTATATCATATGTTAAAGTCTTGCCAAGTATTCGCAGTTGAAAATTTTTAGGCTATACAAATTTATTTATATCATTCAAGCATATCTAGTGGCTCAAATTATACATATAAGTATCTGTAGTGTATATTTTATTTTACTAAATCCTTTGTAAATTTTTCTCTTTTAGACCACATAACAGGAATAACATCGTAATTATTCATAGATGTAATGATACTAGAAGATATTTTTTTCCCTTCATCCTGGAGAAAAACATATAATGTGGAAAGGTAATCTTTCCTTGCTTGACTTGTGTCATTCCATAAAAATAGAATACTATTAGTTTGTTGTTGGTCTATATTGTTTACAACCTTTATAATTCGTTCAGGAGCGTTTTTGGATTTTGGAATAAGAAAATCGTAATTTGTGGTTAATCCGCTAATGCCAGAAAATGAAACATTCTGAGAATAGCGAATATCGTTTTTATCTAAAAATAACTGGACATCTTCTATAAAAAGAGACTGTACAGTATTTTTTGCAGTATAAAATAAATCACTTATTTTTATCATACATTGTGTAAGCAGATGGATTTTTTGATACAGTTCTTCTTTTGAGCATGTGATATATAGTTCATCATCATCAGATTTTTTTACTCCATGCGAAAGAAGTATTTGATTAAATATTGTAGTTCTTTTTTTGCTAGAAAATAAATTAAAATTCGATAAATATAATTCACTTAGAGTTTCACTATCATCTGTAATAATATAACGATTTCCATCAAATTTAATAAAAATTTCAGTACAATCATTATTTCTGTCTAAATATGGAAGTGTCAATCTAGATATATTATTATTTATATTAAATTGTTGTGTATTATCATATAGCCATTTGAAATATCCATCTTTAAAATTGTTTTTCATATCACATCACACCTTGTATAATAACATTTTCTGTATTTATATTGCACATATGGCAAAAATCAATAAAAACAGTTGTAAAGTCATTTATATTTGAGAATAGCTTACCATATTCTCCATCTAAATCATATACTCTATTGCCATAGTTTTCGTCAAATATGTGTATATGATTTCGAGATGAAAGAGAACCATCTCTATACATATGAGGTTTACAATCTATTTCTAGTCGAATCATAATTGTATTTGAATTAGAATGCCGGTTTTGTAGTTTCTTTTTTGAAATAGTTATACTGCTTTTTCTATCTGTATCAATTAAAAAAGTATCTCTTGTTGAATCAGACAAAACAAGAATTGGATTTGAAGCTTTTTCGCCAGCTATAGGTAATTCTATCTTTTCTTCAAAAAAATGTTTTTTTAAGAGAATTAATTGCTTATATTCTTCATTTGTCATATCTACCTCCCATAATAATGTGCCTATTTTCTTTTTGTCTTAATAAATTCGGCAAAAGACTTAATCTCGTCAAGTTCTTTTTCGGTATATCCATCTACGTCAAAGTAAGCTACAGTGGTTGCTGGTTCTGCTGCCTTATCCTCAATCAAGTCGGATTTATTAATATGAAAATAATCAGCGAGAGTTTGAACCTTTCCCATGCGTGGAATGGCAATTCCTTTGCACCAAGTATTAAAAGTCTGAGGAGAGACGCGAATGTTTTTAGCAATTTCCGATTGGTTTTTTCCACTTTTAGTAACATAGGAGTTTAAATTTTTTGAAAAAATAGCTTTCTGTTTATCTTCGCTCATATTTAATCTCTCCTTACATCCTAATAATAGGGTTTAATTTTATTATAGTCAACAAAAAACAAAAGAAATTTGATGTAAACTAGCAGATATTAAAGGTATTGTGATAAGGATTAGGGATGCGGAACTGGAATATATTTCTGGTTTCGCATTTTAAGAAAACAGGGTAAAATAAGTTATGAGGTGCATCATGAAAATTTTACTGGGAGAGATTATGTTTGAAAAAAATATCACATACCCAGAACTGGCGAGATTAAGTGGTGTGAGCAGATCAACACTGCACAGGATGGCGAATGGTCAGAAAACGAACTCAATTGAGCATTTAGAGCAAATCGCAAAAGCTCTGAATATGAGAATATCTGACCTTTATGAATCCGATTGGAAGTAATTAGAAATCGTCAGATGCACTTTTTTAAATACAATTTCCCATATCCGGGAAATCTTTCAAAAATTGTAGAAAAAATCCGCTTCTCTCTCTATAATAAACGTAGAGAGGAGGGAGAGGGTTATGACAGATTATCAGAATAGCATTTACCGACTGGTCAAAAACATTCGGTCAGAATCAGGTTTGAAACGCATTTATAAACTGGCGTTGTTTTTATATTTGAAAGAGGAGAGCTGAATAGTTCTCCTCTTTTAATATTACAAGGCTTTTTTTATAATAATTGATTCCCCGTTAAATTCAAGAGAAAGGGATTTGTTGTCAGGAGAAATTCCAATTTGATCAGCCCATAGCTTAGGAATGGAAACCTTGCAATTATAAGCATTCTTACTTGAATTTCCGCCGCATTTTCCAATAATCATATTCGCTTTTCTTTTTTCAGTCATCCCAGTTAATATCCTTTGCATTAATATATTCACCGTTTTCTGCTTCTTCCAGTTTTTTACGCTCTGATGGTGTGAGCTTAGTATAATCCGGGTCCCATGCGAGAACAAGACGTTTTACAAATTCAAGGGCAAAATTCTGCTCCTGTGCCGGAAGCATTTCTAACATAGATACTGTTTTTTCAATCGTCTTTGTCATTTTTTTCCTCCTTTGGAGGGGATTATTTATATATATCCCCTCGACTTCCAATGTCCATGATGTAAAGTATTTCAAGTTCGTTATCAGAAAGATACTTATAAATGATACGGTATTTTCCAACCCTTAGTCGATAACGACCATCTTTATAACCACTCATCTTTTTTATATCTCCCTCAGCAGGCTTATGAGTGAGTTTTTCGATAGCATTCAAAATCAAGTTACGTTGCGGCTTTTGTAATGCTTTTAAATATTTAACAGCTGATTTTTCATATTGTATTTCCAATTCCATTCCTCCTTCATCTGTATATAGTATATACCATTGGTAACCAATAGTCAAGAATTTTTTACATTTTTTCAAAAAAAGAAACCGCTGCATCACGGTTTCTCTTCACGAATTTTCTTAAATTTCTGTATTATCCGGTCTATTGCTTCTAAATCTTCAATGTCTAAGCTGGCTGCACCCTTTAAGATTGTCTTGTGCAATTCATTTTCGCCTGCCATGATCCTGTCAATCTGCTCCAGAAAAACTTCGTCTGAATCTTGAAACATCTCGCCCTCGCCGGTGGTTAACCAAATATAATCGACATTAAACTCTCGGCAGATGGATTTTATCATCTGGTCGGTAACATTTCTTTCGTTTTTCTCCAAGCGAGATATCGCTGTCTTTGTTACTCCTAATTTTCCTCCGAATTTTTCCAAAGTTAAGTTCTGTGATTTTCTTAAAATGTTAATTCTTTCGCCAATCGTATTCAAGATACAACCTCCTTCCTGTAATCATACTACCGTATCAATGATAAAAAGTCAATAAAAAAAGTTACCAAAGTCAACAAAAAAGTCTTGACATTTGAACCAAAGGTAACTATAATGTAACCATAGACAACAGACAAGCAGTTGCCATGAGGAGGTGTTTTTATGGAAGACAGAAAAAAAGAACTGTTAAAAAAGATTGCAACTGAATTTCCGACTTTAAAGGAAAGTGAAAAGTATTATATCGCCGGTTACATTTCTCACGCCGAGGATACCAGAGTGGAGAAAATGGAAGTAAGAACAGCGTAGAGTGCGAGAAAGGAGAATGCCTATACAGAGGATTTTATCACTGATGGATGTAATTCACAATAACAATAGAAGGGAGAACGAAATTGAATGATATTGTAGCACCAAATGTAAAAAGAATTATTAAGGACAGGTGCTTAAAGCAAGGCGCAGTAGCGAAGAAAGCCGGATATTCAGAGCAACAGTTCAGTGCAATGATGAACGGGCGAAAGATTATCAAGGATATTGATATTTTAAGAATCGCTACGGCTTTAAGCGTTGAAGCAAATGAGCTGTTTAAGAAGGGAGATGAGTAAGATAGATCAGCAGGGAAAATATACTTCCCCACATAGAGTAAATATATGGGGAAGAAAACGGTATTCTGTAGAGACAAATGCAAATGACTATTTAGATTATAGCTTAGATGATCTTTGGAAGTCGGTCAGTAAATTGTGGGTACTGACTATAGTGATAGGAGTTATGGTCTGTTGTTCAAAACATAAATGATATGATCCAGACATTCTTTTAATAGAATGTCAAATTCCAAATCGTTAAGGTTTTTGACAGTAGTAATAAGACAGCTAAGAATTTTTGCAAGGTCACCAACTGCTTTCAAATTGACTGAGAAAATTTTTGAATTTTCTGGAGATTGTTTTTTTAATTCAGTACATAACTCATACAATTTATTTTTAACATCATCAGGAAGCTCGATAGATGTGTTCTCGGCTTTGGCAATCAGTTCGTATTTGTCCAAAGATAATTCTTGATTTTTAAAAGCAGATAATTGTTTATGAGTAAAATTTTTTAATTCAGAATGTCTCATAAATGCCCCCTTGTCGGTATATGAATACAAAAATTTTAACATTAAAACAGAAATTTATCAATATATAAAGATTTTAATTCAATAGAAGGGAGAGAAGAGGACTTAACAGTTATATGCAATGCAAAATAGTGCGAAAAGAGGACAAGAAAACCACATACAGTGTAAGGGAGGCGGTGTAAATGAGAATTATAAATGGATTTAAAGTAAACATGTATGTGAGGATCGGAGATCAACCACCTAAAAATTGGGAAGAGTTTACAAAAGAGGAACAGAGAGAAATTTCGCAAAAATTAAATGAACAGGCAGCAAGGTCATTTGCTATCAAAGTTAAGTAGACCGCTGAAGCGGTCAGAGGTGGACAAGCATGAGAAGAGTAGAAGACATTCTTTTTACATTTGGAATGACAGTCTTTATCATAGCCGCCTGTGGCTACGATGGACAACCTGTAATATGCGGGGGTATATCCATGATAGGTCTGTCGTTGGCATATTTTGAGTATTGGAAGAAGGTGAAAGAGAATTGAAAAAAGAGTTAAAGGATTTTGAAACATACGAGTTAGTAGAAGAATTAAGAAATAGAGAAGGAGTGGAGTTACATAGGGCAGATCCATATGAAGAAAAAGAATACAGTGTCAATGGTCCTGCCCTTGTACTCATCATTGTTGATTAACGAACTCTTCTGTAGCGGTAAACACCCTTAATATGAGCCGCTAAATATCCGCCTTTAGAAGATGCATTCATTAAAGACGAGTATACCGATTGAGGAACACCATAGTATTCATATAAACCACCGGAATGGAAAAGAACAGCTAGAGTAGTTCCCTCATATCCAACAGAATGGATGTTGGATGAAGTTACAGGAATCATATTCATAACTCATACCTCCCCTCGTTATGTACTCGGCATTTCTGTGCCTGTACAAACATTATAGATGGGAGAAATTGGAAAATCAAGGAAAGGGGGAATCGTAGATGAGTTGCATAGAAAAGAAAATAGCACCGCTAAATTCTTTGACGAGAACCGGTGCTATTACAACTAAAAATACATAAAGCATTTTTATGTATTTTAGCACAGGAAATCAGATTTGAAAAGGAGATTTTATGAGTTATTACAGGAAATGCGAGGACTGTGGATGCACACTGGATCCCGGAGAGGGACGTATCTGTGATGAGTGTGCTGAAAAAATGCGGCAGAAAACAGATCGCAGGGCGGTGCTCCGTAAAATGATACTCTCGACAAATTATAAACAGATGGAAATGGAGGAATTTTTAAGATGATCAAATTAACGACAAAGGAATATAAGGAACTTGTTGAAGGAGCAGTAAAATTGAAAATTGTTTCTGAGTTTTTAGAAAAACAGGAGGATAACTATGTCAATGCCAAAGAACTGAAACTGATCTTAGGCTGTAAGGAAGAGGAATAAAGGAGTGGACAATTATGGTTTATGGACTCGCCACGAGTGGGATCAGCAGAAGAAACTCGAAAGACTTCCAGTGTGTGACTGCTGTGGTGAGCATATTCAGGATGAAACATACCATGAGGTTACGGGAATAAAGATCTGTGATGAATGTCTAAAAGGTATGGTCAGAAATGTGGAGGTATAAATGGAAAATTTATTGCAGGCAAATGAGATAAGTTGCAGGGTGCAGCAGATATCAGAAAAGGGATTGTCTTTGCTTTTGTATGTGACATCCAGAGATGGACAAAAACGTTTGGATGAAAAGTTTGGGGAACTCGGATGGCAGGACAGATATGAGGTGATTGATGGAGATTTGTATTGCATCATTTCTGTATGGGATTCTGAAAAAAAGATGTGGATATCAAAAGAAGATGTTGGAACAGCCTCTTATACGGCAAAAGAAAAAGGAAGAGCTTCGGATGCATTTAAAAGAGCCTGTGTGAAACACGGAATCGGGCGTGAGCTTTATACAGCACCATATATATGGATTTCAAGCAATTATTGCAACATTAAGACGGACTCTAACGGAAAAACGTCAACGAGAGATAAGTTTTTTGTCAATCGGATCTCGTACACTTCAGACAGGAAAATTGATGAACTGGAGATAGTGAACCAGAATATGGATGTTGTATTTAAACAGTATCCATCGCAGAAGATTGATGATATTAAATATTCCGTCTTGTTAGAAAAGCTAAAAGAAGCCCATGTAACAATGGAAAGTGCTGCGGAATTATTTCGTGTTGATACGTTGCAGGAACTGGACATTAACCAGTGGAATCGCCTGATCAGAAAATTAGAAGTCACGATCGCTGCAAATGCAGGAAAAAAGGAGAGTGATGGCTAGTGGAAGTTACGGGGCGGGCAGTTGGAGCTTCATTGGATTTTAAGACCAATCATTTTTTGCTTACGTTTGAAATCAATGAGAATGAACTTGTAAAAGGTGAATATGACAGGTTGAAAAATTATGAAAAGCTCAAAATTAAGGCTACCAGGTACACGCGAAAACGGTCGCTGGATGCCAATGCATATTTTCATGTGTTAGTTGGAAAGATTGCAGAGGCATTGACAATCTCCAAAGCAAAAGCAAAAAATGTTCTGATCTGCCGATATGGACAACCTCAGTTATTACCGGATGGCTCAATTATGGTTTATAAAACCAATGCTCCGGAAGAATTTATGTGGGAGCAGGAAAGTATACATTGTATTCCGGTTAAATACGAAGCGGCAGCTACATTTTATAAAGTCTATCGCGGAAGCCATACATATGACACGAAAGAAATGTCGGCATTGATTGATGGAACGGTTGCAGACGCAAAAGAATTGGGAATAGAAACAGCTACACCGAATGAGCTGATGCGTATGAAGCAGGAGTGGAATTTATGAGTAAAAAACTGTGGAGTGTTTTCACGGATGATATGGACCACTGTTATTTTACCGGGGCATCTCCGGTGGAGAGGCATCATATCTTCGGTGGAAATCCTAATAGAAAGCATAGTGAAGAATATGGCTTTGTTATACCACTCCGACCGGACTTGCATCCCAATGGGGTACATGCAGAGCAGGGAGCAAGTTTAATAGACACAAAATTAAAAACAATGGCACAGACATACTTTGAAAGCCATTATGGAACAAGGGAAGATTTTAGGAGAATATTCGGAAAATCATACTTAGGTTGAAACACCAGTGCACTTGAGGGTGTGTACGAAAGAAACTGCTTATCGGTAATATATCACGCCAATAAAAGCCTCTGCCAAATGGCAGAGGGGAAAGGAGCGGTATGGAAAAATTAATGTTTACGATCCTTGGAAAGCCGATCACGAAAAAGAACAGCCAGAGGATCGTGGTCTGCAAGAACAGACCTATGATACTGCCATCTAAGGCATATTTGAAATATGAGAAAGACTGTAAAAAGTATATGCCGGATACAAAACAGATTGATTATCCCATAAATGTCAAGGCTGTCTATTACATGCCGACACGCCATCGGGTAGACCTTACGAATCTTCATGAGGCACTACATGACATTTTAGTTAAATATAACGTCATAGCAGACGATAACTGCAAGATTATTGTAAGCACGGATGGAAGTCGTGTACTGTATGACAGAGAAAACCCACGGACAGAGGTCACGATTACGAAAGCAGGTGGTGTTGTTGAAAATCATTGATTACATACCGGTCGGACATAAGAATGCAGTAACCAGAAAGCAGCTTGTTATTTTAACAGGACTTTCCGACCGGAAAATAAGAAATATGATCCAGGAAGAATGTAACCGGGAACATCCCATTTTGAATATGCAGGACGGAAAAGGATACTTTCAGCCAGCATATGATGAGATGCATTTGGTAAGACTTTACCGGGCACAGGAAAACCACAGAACCCTTACGAATCGTAAAAAGGTATCTGAAATAGATAAATACTTAAAATGCCAAAACAATGAACTGGAGCGTAATCAAATAAGCATCTCTGATGTGATAGGCGGTGGGAAATGAGAGAAAGTGTTGTTTTTTACCGCAGCTTCGCAGAAGCGATCAAGGCTCTTCCAAAGGAGGAGCAGTTAAAGGCACTGTGGGCAGTTATTAATTATGGGTTGGATGGTGTGATCCCAGAGGAACATGGAGTACATACGGCGATCTTTTTAATGGCGAAGCCACAGATAGATGCCAACAACAAGAGATACCAAAACGGAACCAAAGGTGGTAGACCGATAACCAAAGACAAACCAAACCAAAACCAAGATAAAACCAAAGCAGAACCTAAGGAAAAGGATAATGTAAAGGAAAAGGTAAAGGATAATGATAATAGTGTGGTGCGTTTCACGCCGCCCACAAAACAGGATGTGATGGACTATTGTCAGGAAAAAGGTTACACGGATGTTGATGTTGAGAGGTTTATGAATTACTACACCTCTAACGGGTGGATGGTAGGGAAAAACAAGATGAAAGACTGGAAAGCTGCAATGCGAAACTGGGCGCGGAAGGATATGGCCGCCAAACCCAATAATACCAACGGAAATAGGTTTTGCAATTTTGAACAGCGCAATTATGACTATGATGCCTTGGAAAAGAACCTCTTGCGGAAGGGAAGTGGTTAGATGAGTGGACGAAAGCGAGGATGTATGCTTGATAGCTACCGTGACAGGGTAGAAGAGCTGCTGGATGCAGGCTGTACCTTCGCCGACATTTCTGACCACATGGCAGAAGAGGAGCAGATCTATGTTGAGCCTACAACGGTCGCATATTTTGTACGCAGCCGTAAATTGTCCAGCAAGGTTACACAGGGATGCAGGAATAACAGGATTGATATACCGAAGTGTGCAGAATGCGAGTACCGACATCTGGTCACGGACCAGTACAAAGAGCCGAGCATTTATATCTGCACCAAGATATGGGTCAGAATCAATAGTGGCTGCAAGTCCAGTCCGATGAGCTGCCCGAAACGGGATATTGAGAGGGATTGTGGACTATGAAGAAATTAACGGGTTTGAGGGGATTTGAACCCCTCGGTGTCCAAAATACTACTTACACCTTTGCTCCTGAATCAGTGGTTCTGTGCAAACCCACAACCACCTGCACCCGCCGAAACTTTTTGTAATTCTGAAAATATTGTCATAAGTGTACCTCCTGAAAAAATGAATCTAAAACTAAGGTCATCGTTTAGGTTGTACGACCACATGACAGAGCAACAGGATAAAAACATTGTAAGTAATATAGATGTTGGTAAAATAATTGTTTACTACATTATAGGATTTTAAAAGCAAAAATGCAAGAAAGGAGAGCAGGGCTTCCCGGGAAGATGTGCATCGGCTCTCTAAAATAAAATGAGTAATTTAACAGGTGATCAAAAGCAGATAATTCAGCAAATATCGAGAACATTAATGGAGAAAGCAAATGAGCCGTATCTTAAAATGATAGCGAAACATTTGATTGAAAGAGCAAAAGCAAATGAGGATTTGCGAAGTATGCTCATGGACAGCTCTAAAACATTGCAGGAATGTTATGCGTACATCAAAAAAGAAGCAAGGGCGAAAGCAAAGAATGGATGTGCCTGCATAGAGGATAGCGTTGTGTATGGATGGGCGGAGGAATATTACGGATTAAAGACAAGCGTGAAAAAAAAGAACGCGGAGAAGATCAAACCGCCGACGGAGATAGAACAAAAAAGTCAAGCAAAAAGCGAAACAAAGACAGACAATATCCCCGGACAAATAGACCTCATGTCATTTTTGGGAGAGGAGGAGTCAGAGTGAGAAAGAAAGAACTTTTGGAGATTCCGGTCTGGAGAAGAAAGTCCGATCCTGTAAAAAAGACGTATGTCATTGAAGCAAATGTGCTGATACATAAAAGCAGAAAATATTTAGTGCTAGACTTTTTCTACTCGGAAAACAAAGAACCAAGTAAAAGGATATTTTTTGACACAGAAAAGCATTATATCACATGGGATTTTGATACAAAAAAGTGGAGAACCGGAACGATATATGATGTGGCTGGTTGGGGAAAAGCCATAACTGCCGCTGATCATGCAAAAACAAAAATAAACAGCTTTATAAGAAAACAACTGCCGGGGTGTATCGCTGATAATGTATGGAGCACAATTTACAATTATCAGAAAAAAATTTTGCGAGAAAGATATGTAGAAAAGTGTATTCGTGAAACGAAACATATTGATGATTATATGGAAAAGGAAGTGAAAGCTCTTCCGGAAGACTGGTACGACTGGCTACAGGAGTATGCAATGCTTCATTCCAGATACTTATTCTATGAGTACACGGGAAAGAAAGAGCAGAAAGCGTATTGCACACACTGTCATAAGCAGTTTATGTCAAAAGAAGCAAGACACAATAAGCAAGGGATATGTCCATCTTGCAAAACGAAAGCGATCTATAAGTCGTTTGGAAAACAAAAACGCATTGATGATTATGGAAAGGCACTTTTTTTACAAAAGACAAGCGATGGGGGTGTCATGCTTCGATATTTCACACTTCATTCTCAATACAGGATAGAGAATAAGACACTTGCAGAGCGTAAGACTGGTTATTATGAGCTCAAGCGTACTGTTTTGGACAGAAAAGGGTGTCCTGAACAGGGATATGTTTTTGGCCAGTACCGGCAATGGAAAACAAGGTGGTGTGAAAGCGGATGTTATTTTAGAGGAGAAGATACAGCCGTTTATTTTAAAAATATGGATGACATCTTAAATACTTATGGTAATTTATATCAATATTCTGCATTGATGACACTGGCAGAAAGTGGTCAGTATTTTGATTTTTACGAATATCATTCAACAATAACAAAGCAGAATCTATGCAGATATAACACTCCGCCATATAGTGTTGAAGAGTACAAGGCGAGCATTGAAAAATTAATCAAAATCGGTATGTACAAAATGGCAGCACAGGCAATAAAAGGGGTGACAATTATTGATTATACGGGTAAAAATCCAAATAAAATGTTAAAACTTAAAAATGACGATATTCAAATTTTAATAAAGTCAAATTGCGGAGAAATGGGATTAGAAGTATTTCACAAATTGAGGAAAAAAGGTTACCGAATGAGCTGTGAACAATTAGAGATGGCAGACCAGTGGGACGATAAGGCATATCAAGGGATATTTGATCACGATATTCAAATCGGAAAAACTTTAAATTGGCTACAAGGAAAATCTGATGATTATATAACAATGTACAGAGACTACCTGAATGGTTGCGTGCTGTTACAATATAGCCTACATAATGGATTTGTTGCTTATCCAAAAAAATTAAGAGAGGCACATGATCAGGTGCTGGACATAATTGAAGAGAGAAAAGCTGTCGAGCAGGGAAAAAAGAAAAAGAGTGAAAATGCCAAGATAAAAGCAATGGAAGAGAAGTTGAATGAGATTTACGGGTTTGAGGATGACAAGTATTTGATAAGGGCTCCGCATGATGCGACGGAAATTATTGTCGAGGGGCAAAAACTTCATCATTGCGTAGGCCGAATGGGTTACATTGAACGTATGGCGCAGGGAAATACGATTATTCTGTTTTTGAGAAAGAAGAGTGATCCAGACAAGCCGTATTACACGATTGAGACATTCAATGGATTAATTCGGCAGGTACATGGTTTTGGAAATATGGATAAAGACAAAAAGGAGATACAGCCTTTTGTGAACAAGTTCAAAAAGAGGATAGCGATTCAGAAAGAAACTATTTTACAGGCATGGATATAGTAATTCTATATAGGAGCAGACCGGACAGCTCCGGTTTGCGTAAATTAAAATTTAGTGGAGGAAATAAATTATGGGAATGACGAGAAATCAGCTTGCTTTGGTACGATATGTGGCTGAAAACAATACACAAAAAGCCAAAGATGCAGCTCTCTGCTGCTGTGCGGAAGATACAACTCAGAAGAATCACTATGCAGTCACAAAATATCAAAGTCTATTACAATCTGGTGGAATGAATCTTATGGAGCTACCAGCAAATGTTTCCAGTTTTGCAACGATGGAAGATCTGACAAATACATACTTAGAAAACAGATATTATCTGACCAATGAAGAAAAGGAATTATTCGAACTGATCAAGAACATGAATGATGTGAGTTTACAGCTTATGGAGAAACAGATCCCGTATCTGAATGCAACATTGCTCTATGGCGAGAGTGGAGTCGGAAAGACGGCTTTTTCCAGGTATGTAGCATATAAGCTTGGAATGCCGTATTTATATGTGAATTTTTCAAGAATGCTTGATAGTTATCTTGGTGGAACTGCAAAAAATCTCACGAATCTGTTTAATTTCATCAATCAGCATCAATGCGTTGTAATGTTGGATGAAATCGACAGCTTGGCAGTAAAGAGGGAATATGGTGGAGGAGGAGCGAGCGCAGAGGTTTCCAGAAGTACAACATGCTTGTTACAGCTGTTAGATGCAGTTACTAACGATCATGTAATCATTGCCGCAACAAACCTTATGGATGATGTTGATACTGCAGTAAAGCGTAGATTTACAGAAAAGCATGAATTGCATCGGCTTTCATCAGAAAATAATGAGCGTTTTATCAGACAGTACCTTGATGATGCGGGGTTTTCTTATGATTTGGATTCTGTTAGAAAGTATGCTGCAGAAAATCATTCACAGGCTGAAATTATGACACATGTAACAAGAAGCATTGCCAGTACGCTTATCAATAAGGGTGAACTGGTAATGTTGTAAACTGAAATTTGCAAAACGCTTGATGGTCTTTGGCGGGACGAATCAAGAGATCAAAAGGAGAGATAAGATTGAAAATAAAATTGAAACCATGTCGTTTCTGTAAAGGCACGAATATAAAATTGGAAACATGGTCAAGTGGTGGTTATATGTGTATGGTTAAGTGCAATAACCCGGACTGTCCTATTCCTCCAGAAGGATATCCAACAGGAAGAGATCCCGAAAAAGTAATGGAAGAATGGAACAGAAGACAGTGCCAGTAACATATTAAACTGAAATTTAGGAGATAGAACATGGAACAGAGATGGATTCCGGTAAGTGAGCGGCTACCGGATGCAGACAAATATATTTTAGTATCAATTGAAAACTTTATCATTTTAGATATCGGAAGATATGAAACTGACAAAGATGGTAGTGGAGCGTTCTATCCAGGGAATGATGATAAAAGCTATGTAGAGTATGGATTGTTTGTGAATGCCTGGATGCCCCTGCCGGAGCCGTACAGGGAAAGTGAGGATAACATGGAGAGATTAACATATGTGACAGAGAATGGAGAAGTTTTATTTCATCCAGCAGATTTACCGGATGATGAGGGAATTACCATTACCCAGCTTGCGAAAGATGGAAGATACAAAGCCCTGGAAGAGATTGCGGAAAGACTTGCAAATAGAGAGCAAGCCGAAGAGCAGGGATTACTTCTGCGGTTGCCGTGCAATGTGGGAGATAAGGCTTACATTATTGCAGGAAAAGACATATCTAAACAGACGATTCAAAGAGTAACGATTGGTTCTGATAAAATATTAGAATTTTGCACAAGAAAAAGAGGGTTTGCGATATCTGATATTGGCAAAAAGGTATTCCTTACCAGAGAGGAAGCCGAAGCCAAGTTGAAAGCAATGGAGGACTAAAAGGAATGTGGAAAATAAAGATTACATACAAAGATAAAAGCAGCTGTACTTTAACCGGCAGCCACAAAGAGATACCGTTGGAGTTAGCAGTCAATTATTTTAATAAATATGTGGCAAATCGTATCATTTATAATGCACGTTATCAGCAGTACCCGAAAAAGGATTATAGTGAGATGGACTTGCTTGAGAAAATTGAAGAACTGTGGGAGAGAGAGGATATTGACCATGAAGAAGAATGAAGCGAGCGTGATCATCGGTAATATTCCGGTTAACGGAAAAGACGGGTGTTACTCTATAACAGAATATCAGGAAGCGAAGACGGTAGCTGTCCAAGCACTTGAAGAGATACAGCAGTATCGTGCAATCGGTACACTAGAAGAATGCCGGGCGGCGGTGGTGGAGCAGACCGGACAGCTCCGGTTTGCGTAGAATTGAACTGCCGAGGAAAATTCGGCAGTTTGGAAAATTAGGATTTAGTGGAGGAACGGAATATGGAAAAAACAAAAATAGATTGGTGTGATAGTTCATGGAATCCGGTTACCGGATGTCTTCACAGCTGTAAATATTGCTACGCAAGAAGCATTGCAAATAGATTTTCTGGTGGTGGAGAGAAATGGACGGATGATGCGCTGATAGAACTGAATGATCGTATTTATTTCGATGAATCAGAGAAGGCTGAAGCGTATCCATATGGATTTAAGCCCACACTACATAGATACAGGCTTAATGAATACGAGAAAAAGGGCGGAAGGAATATTTTTGTATGCTCTATGGCAGATCTTTTTGGTCATTGGGTTCCTGATTCTTGGATTGAGGAAGTTTTTTCTGCCTGTGCAAAAGCACCGCAACATAATTATCTTTTCCTGACAAAGAACCCGGAAAGATTCGTTGATTTACAGAATAATGGAAAGCTGATTGTAGCTGACAATATGTGGTATGGTGCAAGTGCAACAAACGAAGATCAGCTTGAACTTGCAGAGAAAACATTTTCAGACCTAAATTGCCAAACAAAGACTTTTTTAAGCATTGAACCGATACTTGAAGACATTACTGTGTCTGAATACTGGGATTATTACATGGCTGCTCATTATGTAGATTGGGTAATCGTTGGAGCAGAGACAGGACACAGAAGAGACAAGGTGATACCTAAAAGAGATTGGATAAGATCTATTACATCTGATTGCTACGATGAAAGTATTCCGGTGTTCATGAAATCCAGTCTTGCGAACATATGGCGGAATCCATTGGTACAGGAATTCCCGAAGGAATTACTACGGTAAACTGTAATTTAGTGGAGGAGGCAGAAAGGAAAACAGAAAAAATGTACAAGGAAACCTGGTTTTTATCACAGGAGGAAGCCGAAGCGAGATTGAAAGACATGGAGGATAGCGATGGAAGATAGATATTTATGCAAAGCAAAGCGAACTGACAATGGGGAATGGATTATTGGCGGTTTGGTACGATATGGATTTGCCGGAAGAGAAAAATACTATATCGTTCCTAATTACGCATCAGATTTATATGCTCTGAAAATTGATCCGTCCACAATTTGTTGGTGCACCGGACTTAAGGACAAGAACGGCAATCTGATTTGGGAGAATGACATTGCAAATTGCATGGATGCAGAATGCTGTGGCTACATTAGTTGGAATGAAAGCGAAGCAGGTTTTTACTTTGATGTATTGCTTGAAGATGGAAGATTTGAAGAGGAACATATTTACGATTATCAGGATTGTATGGAGGTTATCGGTAACACATTTGACAATCCGGAGCTGTTGGAGGTGGGAGAATGACAGAAAGCAGAGAAACTTTCATATACGATGTAATATTAAAACGACATAATGGATGCAATCGGAGTGATGTATGCATTTATTATGACGAAGATAAAGCAAATGCATTAAATGAAATGGCTAAATATGTTAATAAGAATGGCTTTTCGATAACAGAGAAAGACGGTCGTTTTTCCATCGCAGATGTGATTCTGAGGAAAAGAAAGCCTACCGGAGAAATCATAGAAGAAACATCGTATTATAAATTATTTAATACAGTGACAGGAAAATTATTAGGTGGCGAGGTGTAGGAATGACAGAGAAATTGATTAAATCGTATGCAGATGCAATAGATTGTTTGAAAAAGAACAAGCCGACAAGTGGCTACTATATGTTACAGGAATCCATAGATATGGCAATCAAGGCACTTGAAGAGGTGCAGCACTGGCATACTTCGGTGATAAATCCGAAAATCAAGAGTGTGTTTGCAAACACTTCTACACAGATCTGTCACAACTGTGATCACAAAGATGAATATATCGAGGAGTTGGAAGCAGAAGTGGAAGAGTACCGCACAATCGGCACACCGGAAGAATGCCGGGCGGCAGTGGAAAAGCAGACGGCAAAGAAACCGGATTACGAAGGAGACGGATACGCCGACGGACATCTTGTGTATGATACATGGATTTGCCCTTGCTGCGGAAAGCACTACGAGGTTGATTATGATAATTACAATTACTGCCCGGATTGCGGTCAGAAATTAGATTGGAGTGATGAAGAATGAGCAGATTGATTGAGGCAGGTAAGATTTTGGACAATTTGAGCGGAATGCTTAAAAATATGGACGATTACGATGCTGTAAAAAAAGTGATTAATGATATGCCAACCGCCTACGATGTGGATGCGGTTGTGAAGCAGTTGGATGAATACATAACCAAAATTGTAGGCAGAAAATCAGCACTATATCAGACAGTTATGCAGATTGTGAAAGGCGGTGGAGTAGATGGCAATTAAGCCTATATTATTTAACACGGAAATGGTGCGGGCGAATTTGGACGGAAAAAAGAGCTGCACCAGAAGAATTGTAAAACCGCAACCAACGAATGAAATTCAATGCCCCTTGGGGATTTGTACGGATGGGGATAAGAGCGAGATTGGAAAATTTGCTTTTAGCAGTCACGAGTACGGAGGAAAGATGATATTTTGTAAGCCGCCATATCAACCGGAGGACATCTTATATGTCCGTGAAACATGGCACAAGGACAAATACAGATACATATATCGTGCTGATTATCAAGACACAGAAAAATTCTATCGTAATGGGAAAGAAGTAAAGATAAAATGGAAACCATCCATCCGCATGCCGAAAGAAGCCGCACGCATCTGGCTTAAGGTTACGGATGTGAGAGTGGAGCGGTTACAGGAGATTACAGAATCCGGAGCAAAGGCAGAGGGAATACGCGGCTATACGAAAGATGGAAATCTCTATAAATATGCAGTAACTGATGATTGGTGGATTGATTATCATAATAAGCATAAAGAGATCGTCACTGGTACTTGGTGGCAGGATATGCCTAGGACGGCAAAAGACGCGTTTTCGTATTTGTGGAACAGCACCATTAAAAAATCAGACCTTGACCTATACGGTTGGAATGCAAATCCGTGGGTGTGGACTATCGAATATGAACGGTGCGAAAAGCCGGAAGGAGCGTGAAGTATGACTAAACTTGAATGGAAAGAAGTTGAACCAGAACAAGATGACTGGGAAAAGCAAATAGACATCGTTGCCTATTATGGCAGTATCACCGTAGGAAGCATTGTTTATTGTGGCAAAGAGATAAGATGGCAGTCAGTGATTGATGGTCACATGGATTTTATGCAAGCAGAATCCTTAGAGGATGCAAAAAAAGAAATGATTGATATACTGGACGAGCATTTCACCGACCAAATCAACTATTATCACGACTTGCAGGATAGTCTTGAAGAATTAAATGATAGAGAGGTGTAACGGATGTCTAAAGCAGTATTGGTTATGGATATATCGGAATGTTGTGCTGATTGTCCTTGCAGTTTTTTTGAAAGGGACAATCCAATATTAAATTTAATATGTGGCGTGACACAAGAAGATGCATATAACGTTGGAAAGCCAGATTGGTGTCCGCTCCGGGAACTGCCGGAGAAGAAAGAACGCAGAATCGGAGAACATGGAGAAAGAATGTTCAGAGCAGGATTTAATGCCTGCTTGAATGAGATAATGAGACAAGGCATGTCAGATTCTGTCGATTGACAGATAGTATTGAACATTGAAAATTGAATATTGGCGGTTGAAGTGGTATAATTTCCCTATCACAAAAGATTGGGGGAATTATATGAGAGTAGCAGTATTTTTAGATGGATCAAATTTCTTTTTTATGCAAAAAGATGAGGGATGGTTTGCAGATCCAAAAAAAGTTTTAGATTATATCGAAAACAATATAGGAAGCATCGAAGATGCGTATTACTATGTCGGTCAGGATGCACCTCCAGAGACAAAACAGCAGGCATTCCTTGATGCGATACCTTCAATGGGGTATACGCTTGTAACAAAACAGATAAAAACAATTTTCGATAATAAAACAGGAGCAACGAAAAAGAAAGCTAATTTGGATATTGAAATTGTGTTAGATATGTTTAATACAATTGAAAATTACGACTATGCGGTTCTAATTAGTGGAGATGGTGACTTTGAGCGAGCACTTACACTATTAAGATCCAGGGGAAAGAAATTTTCAGTAATAGCCACAGACAAATATATGTCAAGGGAGTTGCGAGGTGTTGCAGGACGACATTACATAAAACTAGAAGACATTAAAGAGCAAATTGAAAAGAATTGATTGTAATACCAACCGTCAATATTCGATGGTTGGTATTTTTTTGCCTAAAAACAGGAGGAATGAGATTGGAAAAGCAGATTTTAATGGAGTATATAGATGCCTGTGAACTGATTAGAGAAACAGAGCAGGATATCCAAAGATTAAAAAGAAAGAAGAGCGAGACAGTACAGGGTTCAGTTAAAGGGAGTAATCCAGACTTTCCTTATCAAGAACAGCACTTCCATGTCGGAGGAACGGCATATACATATGCAGACGATACAAGATTACGATTAGAAGAAACAATATTACGAGAACGAAGGGAAAATGCATCCAATATAAAAATAAAGGTAGAGCAGTACATGAACACTATACCAGTCAGGATGCAAAGGATAATCAGATATAAGTATTTTGAGGGAATGTCATGGGAACAGGTAGCAGATAGGATTGGAAGAATGGCTACAGGTGACAGTGTGAGGATGGAAGTGGACAGATTCTTAAAAGAAAAGTAAAGTTTGTTCGTTTTGTTCGGAATGTTCGTTTTTGATGTGGTAATATGGTATTGATGAAAGTGTATGACACAGACATCACTTGCATTTTTTTCATATTATCCCATTAGCCTGTAACAGTTTCATATATCTGTTACACTCCCCGTTTTGTAAAGGAGCTGTACACTATAACTTAGTGTAACAGCTTCTTTTTTTGGAAAATAAAAATAAGGTGGTGATAGTCCTTGCCGAAGGTCAAAGATGCGAGAGCGGATAAAGCCTTTGAAATGTATAAGCAAGGGCTTAAGTTAGTAGAGATAGCAAACCAATTGGGTGTTGCAGAGGGAACGGTGCGTAGTTGGAAAAATCGTTATAAGTGGGCTGGGGATAACGCAACGTTGCAAAGGAGTAAACGCAACGTTGCAAAAAACAGTAAGACACTTATAAAGAACAAAGAAAGTCCTGTTGCACATGAGGTCGAATCTGTAATGAAAAATACGGAGTTAACCGACAAGCAACAGCTTTTTTGTATATATTACATTCGATGCTTTAATGCAACCAAGGCATATCAGAAAGCATATGGATGTAATTATACAACTGCGATGTCAGAGGGAAGTAAGCACTTAAGAAATCCCAAGATAAAAGAAGAAATATTCCGTTTGAAGCAGGAACGCCTTAACAGGGAGTTCCTGAGTGAATCGGATATCTTTCAGAAGTATATGGATATCGCTTTTGCAGATATCACAGATTATGTAGAGTTTGGAAATGGCAGTTTTAATGATCCTGAAACAGGCGAGGAAGTTTCATATAGTTTTGTGAATCTAAAAGATAGCAAAACGGTTGATGGCACCATTGTTTCAGAGGTATCAAAAGGGAGAGAAGGTGCCAAGATAAAACTTGCTGACCGTATGAAAGCGTTGCAATGGCTCACAGATCATATGAATCTTGCCACAGACAAGCAGAAGGCGGAGATTGCACTTCTGAAAGCTAGAGTACAGACTGATGATAGCGAGGAAATTGCAGATGATGGATTCCTTGAGGCATTAAATGGTGCAGCTGTGGAGGATTGGGGCGATGAAGAGAACTAATAAGATTAAAAGGGTTTTCAGATTTAAACCGTTTTCCAAGAAACAGCGCAAAGTGCTGAACTGGTGGTGCAAGGATTCTCCGGTCAAGGATAAAGATGGTATAATTGCCGATGGAGCAATCCGGTCAGGTAAGACCGTGAGCATGTCACTGTCATTTGTGATGTGGGCAATGAGTTCATTTGATGGTGAGAACTTTGGCATGTGTGGAAAGACAATTGGTTCTTTCCGTAGAAACGTATTGTTTTGGCTTAAGATAATGCTGCAAAGCCGTGGCTATATTGTGACAGACCATAGAGCTGATAATTTAGTTGTTGTTACAAGAGGAGAAATAACCAATTACTTTTATATCTTTGGTGGAAAAGATGAGCGTTCACAAGACCTTATCCAAGGTATTACTTTGGCTGGGGTCTTTTTTGATGAAGTAGCATTGATGCCAGAATCATTCGTGAATCAAGCAACCGGACGATGTTCCGTTGATGGGTCAAAGTATTGGTTTAACTGTAACCCGGATGGACCGTATCACTGGTTTAAAACCGGGTGGATTGATAAGAAGAAAGAAAAGAATCTGCTATATCTGCATTTCACGATGGATGATAATTTATCATTATCGGAGAAAATTAAGGAAAGATATCGCAGTATGTACACCGGAGTATTTTACCGCCGGTATATTCTTGGATTGTGGGCGATGGCAGAGGGCGTTATTTACGATATGTTCGATAATGCCCGTCATGTTATTACTGATATATCGAATCTGGTTAATGCGAATTACTATGTGTCCTGCGATTATGGTACACAAAATGCTACGGTATTCCTGCTGTGGTGCAAAGAGCGTTCTGGAAGGTGGGTTTGTTTCCGGGAGTATTACTATTCTGGACGTGATGAGGAGCAACAGAAAACAAATACAGAATATGCCGATGACTTGGAGCAATGGCTTGCTGGGATTAAGCCAGTCAAAATAATCATTGATCCATCAGCAGCATCATTTATAGCTGAGTTAAAAGAACGCGGCTATACCATTAAAAAGGCGAAAAATGATGTGCTTGATGGTATCCGGTTTGTGGCGTCCTTATTAAACCAAGACCTGATAGCTATTAGTGACCAGTGTCCGAACACTATAAAAGAGTTTAGATCGTATATTTGGGATCAGAAAGCATCAGAGCACGGCGAAGATAAACCAGTAAAGCAGCATGATCATGCGATGGATGCACTACGGTATTTTTGTTATACGATTATTCGCAAGTCGGGTGGCATCAGTATTTTGAAATAGAGGTGACAAATATGGAACTTGAGGTTATGAAAAAACTTATAAGAAAATACGAGCCGGGGCATACACGGTTTACAATGCAGGCTATGCAGGCAGAGCGGTATTACCGCAATGAAACGGATATTCTGATTAAGGACAATGGTGAGAAGAAAGAGGATTCTGACAATCCTCTGCGTAATGCGGATAATCGAATTCCCCGGAACTTTCATGGGCTTATTGTTAATCAGAAAGCCGCTTATATGTTTACTTCACCGCCACTCTTTGATATTGGAAATGAGCATGAAAATGAAGTTATAACAGAAGCACTTGGGGATGAATACCGGAAAAACTGCATGGAACTGTGCGTAAACGCAGCTAACGCATCCGTTGGCTGGATACATTATTGGGCGGACAATGATGGCGCATTTCAATGGGCAGTTGTGGATAGCAAGCAAATTATACCGATAGTATCATGTGATTTAAAAAAGAAATTATTGGGTGTATTGCGAGTTTATAATGAGATAGAGGAAGAATCAGGAGATACTTATATCATTTATGAGTATTGGAATGAGAAAAGTTGTTGGGCATTTCGGCGAAGAAATGAGGACACTTTGGAAGAGGGATTGATTTATTACGATACCTTTATGATTCCAGACACAAACGATTTTACAGCAGAGTATAGACATGATTTTGGAGAAGTACCATTTATTTCATTTCCAAATAACAACATGAACACAGATGACTTGAAAAATATTAAGCCGCTGATAGACGTATATGATAAGGTCTACAGCGGTTTTATTAATGATTTGGATGATATACAGGAATTAATATTTGTGTTATCGGGATATGGCGGTACAGAACTTGCATCGTTTCTATCAGACCTGAAGAAATACAAGACCATCAAGGTGGATGGCGATGAGGGCAGCAATCCTGGGGTGAGTACACTCAATATTGAAATACCAATAGAAGCCCGTAATAGCGTGCTGCAAGCTACGCGAAAGGCAATCTTTGAACAGGGACAGGGATTTGACCCGCAGCCGGAGAATTTTGGTAACCAAAGTGGAGAAGCATTGAAGTTTATGTATTCGCTACTTGAAATGAAAGCCGGACTAACAGAAACAGAGTTTCAACTTGGATTTGCCCGATTAATTAGAGCAATCTGCCGGCATCAGGGGATTGAATGCAAAAAGATAGTGCAAACGTGGACGCGGACCAGTATCAAAAACGATACAGAACAGGCACAGATTTGTAAAGATTCAGTGGGAATCGTTAGTAAAAAGACTATTTTGAAAAATCATCCGCTTGTCGAAGATGCAGATGCTGAGTTGAAGCAGTTAGAGAAAGAGGAGCAGGAAACGAAGCAAAAAGCTGATACATATATTGGTGCATTCAAGGCAAGTAAAAAAGAGGACAAGCCAGACGATGATCCGGAGGATACAGAATAGCGGAATGAGGTGATTGCATGAGTGAACAGATGAGACAATACTGGCAGGAACGCTTCAAACAGATGGAGGAAGCACAGCATGATACATCTGTTCAGAAAGTGCAGGAGATTCAGGAACAATTTGAAAAAGCACAGGCAGCAATTGAAGGAAAAATTGATGCCTGGTATCAGAGATTGGCACAGAACAATGGAGTTTCCATGTTAGAGGCAAAGAAAATGCTCACGAACAAAGAACAAAAGGAATTCCAGTGGACGTTAGAGGAATATATTAAATATGCCAAAGAAAACGAGAAAAATGGTAATTGGGAAAAAGAACTTGAGAATGCATCCGCGAGAGCACATATCAGCCGATTGGAAGCCTTACAGTTTGAGACACAGCAGGAATTAGAAAGACTTTACGGCAATTGCACAGACACCATAGATCGCCATATACAGAATATGTATACTACAGATTTTTACCATACGGCATATGAGATTCAAAAAGGGATTGGTGTTGGTTCTAAAATAGAACATCTGAACTCTGATGTAGTTGAAAAGATAGTTTGCAAGCCTTGGGCAGTAGACGAAAAAAATTTTTCTGATCGCCTGTGGGACAATAAAACAAAATTAATTAACAATTTACATAATAACCTTTCAAGAATGTGTATTACAGGGGAAACTCCAAATAGAATTATTACAGAGTTTTCTAAGCAGATGGGTGTATCTAAAGCACAGGCGGGCAGAGTAATTATGACAGAGTCAGCCGTATTTGCAAACAAGGCAAGACAGGATTGCATGGGAAAACTGGGTGTTGAGCAGTTTGAGGTCATAGAGACGTTAGATGAAAGAACCTGTAATACATGCGGTAGAATGGACAAGCAGCACTTTCCAATGAGCGATTTCCAAACGGGTGTGACAGCACCTCCATTTCATCCGAACTGTCGTGGTTGCACTTGTCCGTACTTCGATGATGAATTTGGCAGTGTGGGAGAACGTGCTGCCAGAGACGAGGATGGTAAGACATATTATGTGTCAGCAGATACGACATATGAGGAATGGAAAAAGACATTTGTAGAATTATCAGAAGAATCTGGTATAATAAAAGAGATTAGAATTCCAAAGGAAATGAGGAATGCAGCAGGTATAACTCCTGATATCCTTAAAAGTATGCAGAATGGTATCGATACAATAGAAAATGAGTACAATATTCATTTGAGTAAGATATTAGTAGAAGATATAAGCAAAGAGAAACCAGATACACCCTATTTATGTAGATATATAGACAATAATGGTAAGCATGAAGCAGTTTTTGTTTTAAATAGTGGTTTTAATTTCGATGGATTTGAAAATGTGGTTGCTGAAGGTTATCGTATGGGTTATTTTGCTGGAAAAAGCATAGAAGATCATGTTATACATGAGATGGCACATGTGATGACAGGACAACACATACAGAGTAATGAGGAATTTACAGCTTTTATGGGAATGATTGAAAAAGAATATGTTCCGGGAGTGTCAATATATTCTGATGCTACAAAGGATGGTTTTGAAACAATTGCAGAGGCATTTGTTAGAATACGAAACGGTGAGAATGTTCCAGAGAAAGCTCGAAAGTTAGTAGAGACATACATAGAAAGGTGGAAAAAGGAATGATAAAAATTCCATATTGTTTGAGATGTAAAAATGTAAGGAAAGGGATGGTATGTGATGCATATCCAGATAGAATACCGGAAGAGGTATTAAGTAAAGAAAAGAAAGAAGGTACTATTTGCAATAATAATGTTGGATTTGTAAAAGTTAGATAGAGTACACAAATGAAATAAAGTAAGCTACCACCAGTCAGAAATGACATGGTGGTATTTTTGTACCCTAAACCAGTAATAACAGGATAACTGGAAATCTATGGACCGAACGGCGCAGAGGTGACGCTAAGTAAGTTCCTCCGGGAGCCCTGTTTTTATATGCCTTTTTCCGCAGGCATTAAAGAACGGTAGTACTCATCTGGAGAATAAACAGAGAATCCCAATACCCGGAGAGCGGGAATAAAAA
>ERZ836877.1391-NODE-1391-length-36856-cov-3.923263_pt1 | contig 36856 bp, 23 predicted proteins | sample MGYA00519469_ERZ836877 | MGnify/ENA primary metagenome ERZ836877 (study PRJEB31850, sample SAMEA3708809) | human gut metagenome | biome: human gut; feature: human-associated habitat; material: faeces | place: China | collected 2014 ...
GTAGATTTGCTTTTCCATGAAGCGACCTTTGCGCAGGGAGAGCAGGCACGGGCAAAAGAGACTTATCATACAACGGCAGCACAAGCAGCGCAACTTGCGTTGGATGCCAATGTGAAACAGTTGGTGATCGGACATTTTTCCGCCCGCTATGAAGAAGAAAGCACATTGCTGGAAGAGGCGCAAGCTGTGTTTCCTAATACAATATTAGCCAAAGAAAACCTTTGTGTGAAACTATAAAAACAAAGGAAGAGAAAAAGAACGTTATAAAAACAGAAGATTTCATTCTTATTTCGAGAATAATAACTACTTTTGAAAACAAATCATAATCACAGCAGAGAATAAGCCTACCAGCCCACAGAAATGGAAACTTTTGACGAAACAAAAATCATACATCTCTTACAAGATACGGATACCCAAAAAGAAGCCTTCTCGGAGATTGTGAAGCAATATCGGGAACAACTTTACTGGCAAATCCGACGAATGGTACTATCGCATGACGATGCGAACGACTTACTCCAAAACACCTTTATCAAAGCATGGGTCAATATCGGTTATTTCCGTGCTGAAGCCAAATTGTCTACCTGGTTATATCGCATTGCCTTAAACGAATGTTTAACTTTTCTCAATAAACAACAAAATCAAAATGCGATGCTTATTGACGACCCGGAAGCTACCATGATGGATAAGATTGAAGGAGATTCCTATTTTGACGGGGATGAAACACAAGTATTATTACAAAAAGCGCTGTTGACATTACCGGAAAAACAACGAATGGTATTCAACCTAAAATACTATCAGGAAATGAAATACGAAGAGATGTCCGAGATATTCGGAACCAGTGTAGGCGCCCTGAAAGCCTCTTATCACCATGCCGTAAAGAAGATAGAGAACTTTTTAAAAGAAACCCTTTAAACCTTTTGGACAAATATCCATCTAAAAATAAAAAGAAAGGAACAGACCGTTATGAAAGAAGAAGATGAAATAAGAAGAAAGTGCGGAACGGAAAATCCGTTTACCGTGCCTGAAGGTTATTTTGAGGACTTCACGAAGCAGTTAATGGCTCAGCTTCCAGAACAAGCTATACCCACTCCTTTAGAAACAAAGGTCACCACCTGGCAACGTGTAAAACCGTGGCTCTATATGGCGGCAATGTTCTGTGGACTGATGTTCGGATTCAAATATATGACAAGAAGCTCTGAATCAACAAATACTGCTATTCTCTCGGATAATGAAACAAAATCTCCATATTCCGACGAATACATTGAAGCCGTAATAGATAACTCTATGATGGACGACTATACCATTTATTGCTATTTAACCGAAGCCGAAAACAATTCATATTAAAAATAGAAATGAAACATAGACAATTTGCTTTTATTGTATTACTATTGAGCATAAGCCTAACCATTTTCGCTCAGGAAAAGAAACCTCATTTCACGAAAGAGGAATTCAGAGCGAAACAGAAGGAATATATTACCCGAAAAGCTGAATTAACCAAAGACGAAGCAAAGCAATTTTTTGTACTCTATTTCCAATTACAAGATAAAAAGAAGAAAATCAATGATAATATAGGAAATATCATTCGTGAAACAAAAAAGCAAAGTTGCGACGAAACAGAATACGGTAAGATTATTGATAAGATAGTGAACTCTCGTATGGAGATTGAAAAGCAGGAGCGTTACTATATCCAGCAATACAGAAAATTCTTATCGGATAAGAAGATATTCAAGGTTCTCACAGCTGAAATGAACTTCCACAGGGAATTACTTAAAAGTATGAAACAGGAAGAGTCGAAACCCAAACCCAAACCACAAAAGAAATAACAAAGAAACTGTTTTAATGATAAGGCTGCCTCAAGATAAAAAGATGAGGCAGCCTTCTTTATATCCTGTAAGCTGACACACGTAAAAAAATCCCCTTATTTCTCTCTTCAATATCTAAACAGAAGGAGTGAAATAAGGGGATTTTCTTTAAAAAGGTTTAATCTATCAGCTTTCTGATTCTCTGATTCTATAAGCAAGAGAATCTCTTTTATCAGCGTTTCAATTTACCGTAACGAAGAGTATAATCCGCATTCTCCAAAATCAATGAATCAGGAGTCAATACAGAGATATTAAAGGTGTCCACACAAGTAATAGGTTGTCCACTACCTTCGCTGGTGGATTTTAGAACTAACTGTCCTTTTACGATGGACCAGCTCTCATAAGTCAAGGTTTCCATATTGATAGATGCAGCCACTCCATTTTCACCCAGCTTAACGCCTTGATAAGGAATATCACCGATAACAGTAGGTTCTACCCACGAACCGATTAAACGCTCGGGAGCAGGCGAAGCGAGCACCTTAAATACAACCGGAGCTGTCGCTTTCTGATTTTCTTCCGTATTCTCAAAAGTGACTTCCGCATTGTCTCCTATCAAAATAGTGCCTTCCTTTTCCGCATCCAAAGTACTGAACGTAACGGTATCCCCTACCTCCGTAACCAATGTCAGCGTATTCATAGTTGCATCCAATATAGAACCGGATACAGTTACTTCATTCGATGTATCATGTACATCTATAATTTCAACATCTTGTTTGGGTTTCGTCTGGCATGCTACAAACATAAGCAATGCTCCCATCCCCAAGTAATTCATAATATTACCCATACTGCTAAATATTTAATTTATAATCAAAGTCCTTTTTTCTTGGCTTCATTCCATAGAGCATCCATCTCTTCGAGAGACATCTTCTGCAAATCTTTTCCTTCTTTCAAGGTATGTTCCTCCAAATAGTTGAAACGACGGATAAACTTCTGGTTGGTACGCTCCAACGCATTATCCGGATTTATATGATAGAGCCGGGCCGTATTTATCAGACTAAAGAACAAATCTCCAAACTCAGCTTCCGCCTTTTCTTTGTCCATATCGTCTATTTCGGCCTGAAACTCTCCGATTTCTTCTTTCACTTTGTCCCAAACCTGCTCGCGCTGTTCCCAGTCGAAACCTACATTACGTGCCTTATCCTGAATACGATAGGCCTTTATCATAGAAGGCAACGCATCGGGGACTCCACTTAATACCGATTTATTCCCATCTTTCTCCTTCAGCTTCAACTGCTCCCAATTTTCTGTTACTTTCTCCGCCGTATCGGCCTTTACCTCGCCAAACACATGCGGATGACGGTAGATAAGTTTATCGCTCAAGCTATCGCACACATCCTTGATATCAAAGTCACCGGTTTCGGAAGCTATCTTTGCATAAAAGGCTACGTGCAACAACACATCTCCTAATTCCTTGCAAATGTTCTTCTTATCCCCTTTCATCAATGCGTCGCACAGTTCGTACACTTCTTCTATGGTATTCGGACGCAAACTCTCATTTGTCTGTTTCTTATCCCAAGGGCACTTTACTCTTAATTCATCCAATATGTCAAGGAAACGGCCAAAAGCCTCTATCTTTTCTTCTCTGGTATGCATATTCTTTATTCTATGTAAGAAAGTTCACAAAAATAGGAAAAAAAGCAATAACCCCAGCACTTTAAAGTGCTTTAATTCAACTCTCGCAAATAAAAAAGCCCAAAGATAACTCTTGAGAAGGAACAGAACATGAATCTTCGATTAAAATGTAAGCTTTTACCTTACTTCATTCTATAGGGAATAATTCGAAAATTATGTTATTTTATAAAGAGGGATTGAGTATATGTTCATTGCAATACGTATTGTTTATATCCGAATCTTTATGTAATGAAAAACACATGAAAAGAGACACGCTTTCTTATCTTGTTATCCTTTTATTGTTGATAGCCTCGACAAAAGCAGTAGCCGAAACACGGGACTCCATCTATTGGAACACCCGCACCCAGCTATTTCCTTTTCGGTTGCCTCCGGCACCGATAGGACATCAGCCCCGATATATCGACTTAAACGGTGACGGGAAACCGGACGTACTGCAAACCGTTACGGCTTCCGGAATACCTGTGCAATGGATTGATGATGATGGAAGTATGCGCTATGGAGACCTGGAGGGCAGCACAAAAAACGGATGTTTGATGATTGATGTGAACCGGGACGGCATCTACGGCGGGTATGGAGACCTTATTGTGGACTGGATTGCAGCAGATGAAGATGGAAATCCTGCCATGATGGTGATTGTAGAGAATTGTAAGGAAGACGAAAAGATGAAGAGCCGCGGGCATTATATGTGGATGATTGACACCGACGGGGATAATGTAATGGGATGTATCGACTGGGCTACATTTCAGCTTCGCAACTGGCTGCATAGCGGAAGGTCCAATTTCTTCACAGACTACCACGGACAAGCTGCCTTCTTAAAGATTCATGAAAGTCCGGAGAAAATCAATGACCTGAGATTGAATTGGGAAACTCCTTTCCTGTTTTACGACCCTGACCATGACGGACTGACCGAAGTAGCCATCCGATTACTGGATACTCCCGAACATGAAGTGGTTGGAGACCAACGTAATGTCAACCTGAAAGGACGCATCGACTGGGTATCCATCTCTTGGGATATGGACAACGACAATAGTCCCGGAAATGAATTTGATTTGGATATGACCCTGCATTTCAAAGGCCCCGGGTTTGATTATACCGACCAACGTCATACCAATAAAAATATGCGCGGATTGCCGGAAGCGGACTCTTTATTTATGAACCCACGCTGGCGACAACTTACCGAATTACGTTACCCCGACCATCAGACTGCATGGGATTTAATCTTCCACCGGGGTGAATGGAACGAGACTTGGTTTACCTATGATGAAGACGATGATTGCAATCGCTGGGAACGGGTAGAAATGTATCATCCTCTTAACCCATTCAAAGTGGGTCCTTGGAAAGGCGGAGTGGACAACAATGCCCAATCCGACCCGGCAGGCGACCGGGGCGAATGGGACCGGGATAATTCGGGGAAGGGACAACTTTATGTAGGACGCTTCGACGGACGCATACATCTCTATGGAGCAGAAAACGGTATTTGGCGCATCGACCAGTTCAGCCAGTTTTACCAGGGAATGGGACTTCTATACGACGGATATGGGCCGGAACGCATCCGGAAAGAACCGGAGAGCTTCGCAACCGTACGCTATACCGATACGGACGGCAATGGTTTTCTGGACCAGATAGAATATGACTTGGACGGTGATACGGTTTTTGAGACCAAGATATCATTGCATGAACTAGGATTAGACGATACGTGCGAACTGATTCATACAGCCGACTTGTCATACGATGACTTCTGCCGGTTACAAAAGCAAGTGTCGAACGACATGTGGACACATGCCCAAACAGTACTCGAAGTGGCCGGGGAATACGCCATCGGAACTTCATGGTACGCCTTGATGATGCATCCCCGTTCGGATAGAGAACGTTATCATTACGGCTATTGGCTGGCCTTCTATCTGTATAAAGACATTGAATATGCTTTACTCAGTCAGCACGCACCCGAAGAGAAACTGAGGACGCTCCATCAAGCCTATTATAGTCGCGATTGGAGTCGGTTTAAAACAAAAGAAGACACTATTTCATCTCAAGTGAAATCAAGTATAAAACAAAAAAGGAACTAAATAAGATTCCATTGCCAGTAAAGCAGAGTATAAATAAGAGAAAGACCAAATAGAACGCTGTTCCATTACAAATGGAGTCGGTTCAAATAAAAAGGAAAAAACAAGAAAGAGAAATGAAGAAAGGATATGCACTTCTACTTGTATGCGGAATAGGACTCTCCACAAGCCTTTCGGCCCGAAGCATCCCTATGGAGACAACAGTCGGAAAGCAGAGTTCGAATGTTTCGCCCCAGCAAGTGACCACAGATATACAGCCGGTACCCATTAACCCGGGAGAAGCGGTTCTAGTCACGTTTCTGGAAGAAAGCCTATACAAACCGGAAAGCTGGCACATCCACGACGGAAGCGCCATAGGATTGACCATGCAAAAAGAATACAGAATGTTTCATGGAGCCATGTTCCAATGGTTACGGCCACCGGTAACAGGAGCTGCGTTTTGTATGGAAAGAGCGTTTAATGTGCCCATCGGCGGATACGACCACTTAATTGTAGGAGCAGCCCTTCCGGATAATGCCCGACTCGTGGTTTCTGCTCAAACCGAAAAGGGAGTGCTGGAACAGACTTTTGAAAAGCTACCGAATCAGCACCGTGAATACATTCTTCCATTAAACGGAGCACAGAAGCTGACTCACCTGACCCTGTCCGTTCACTCCAAAGAGAAAGGGGTGCAAGCCGGAGCCATTCTTTGGGTGATTCTGCAAAACGAAAAGAAGTTGGCCGAATACACACAAAGTCTGCTTCCTTTTGGCAAAGAGTGGGAACAACATATACAACCACAGAACTATGAACCGGAATTCATACCCACTTATGGCATTGTATTCGGTAAGGAACAACTGGAAGAAATCCGTGCACGCCACGAAGCAATGGTACAGGCGGACGGAACCTCCGCTTACATAGAAGCCGCCAAGCAACTGATGCAATCCGACCCGGAAGATTTGATTAAAGAGTATCCGGGCAACAGCATCCGTTTCGGACGCGACAGAGACCTGAACATGCCCGACCTGAAACCTTCGGAACTCGCTATTGCCGGAGTGCTTACCAAGAATAAAGAGATGCTCCGCATGGCAGCCCGCTATGCCATGACACTGGCCGTTACGCCTCATTGGGACGAAGGGTTTATGGGACACTTCCCGGGAAGCAACTGGGTGCATGCCGCCTTCCGCGAAAGTTGGGCCGCACACGAATTGGCCATCACACTCGATTTGGCCGGAGAGATGTTCACGAAAGCAGGAAAGAACTTCATACTGAAACGTTTGGCTACCGATGGCATTGGACACATCAATTACATCACGTGGAGTGCGGAATACATCCACCGTATGAATCAGATGTCTGTGTTCTCGCACGGGCGCATCCTGTCCTATGCCATTCTCGAAAAGACCATGCCTCGGGTAAAGCCTTATTTAGAGCTGGCTTATCAGGATTTGGTGAACTCGTTACAAACCATCTTCCTTCCCGACGGAGGCGATGTGGAAGGCCCCGGGTACATGACGTATACCATTGCCGAAGCCGGATTGGCTCTTTACTATTACGCCATGGCCACAGGCAAATCTTTGCCTGAAGTGATACCAAGCAATATCCTGAACACGGAAGCTTTTGCCGAAGCCTTATACTCCACCGTGCCGGAAAACGATGTCATTCCTATTTGCGACACAGAGGGGCAGATAGACCGGTTAGACGCCTTGTCATTCCTCTCCAACATGTCCGACAACAGTCGTTGGAATGACATCTATCAAAAAGCCGTCGCACGCCGGAAAGGGAAGGATAAAAAGGATGCCGTTGAACAGTCGCCGGGACTTTTGGCATTGGTCATCCCATCCCGCAAACAAGGTGACAGTCCCGAGGTGAAGCCTTTTGTTTCGTTGCCCGATATGGGCATCATGGCCTCCACCCGCAAAATAAACGACCAGTGGCTGAAGGTTTTTATACAAGGCAATAAAGCCAAGGCCGGACATACACACGAAGATAAAGGAAGTTTCATTATTGAGTTTGCAGGAGAAGTGTTTGCAGGAGACTATGGCAGAGCGCCTTACGGCGACGCGATGACCTTTGCCGCCAAGCAATGCCAATGGCACAACATGCTGATTCCGATAGTGGAAGGAGAACGTCCGGGACCGGTCAACCCTATCCCCGTGGACGTGAAGCCTACAGGTAGCGGAGATGAAAAACAGTTTGAAGCACGGATTGACGTCACTCCGGGATGGAACGCGTATTATGCCCGAAACATCCGCAACTGGAGCTCCCCCACTCCCGAAGAGCTGCTCATTACCGATGAGTACGAACTGGTTAAAGGAAAAGGGGTTGAATTTTACTGGCAAACCATGCTTCCGGTGCAGCGAAAAGGAGATATCCTTACGATAAAAGGGAAAAAGGGAACCGCCGAGATTCGTATTCCGCACGGCACTTCTTGCCGGATTGAGCCATCGAGATGGTGGAACGGTGAAACCATTCACCGAATCATCTTCACTAAGAAAGCGAAAGCCGGAAAGATAGAGACACGTATCCGTTTCAAGACCGGTTACTAAAAACGAGTCTGTGCCACGCTGTTGGCACAAGTGTGACAGAAGTGGTTGTCACAACCATGCCAAGCCGTTGGCACAAGTGTGACAGAAGCCTCTGTCACAACCACACCAATAGCGTGGCATAACCCCGAAGCGTAGGCAAGCTTCACCAAGAGCGTGCGGCAACATTTAAGCAAGACAGAAAACAAAAGAATGACACAGAACAAGTTAACAATAAATGAACATACAAGCTAATGAATAAACCAAAATATACGTTGAATATGAAAAAGACAATTACCCTCCTGGCATTTGCCGGACTCATTGCACAAGCCCCTGCACAAAGTCCGTCAGGCTATACGGAGAAAGAAGCTTTCAATCTGATGTGCACCATCGAAGGCATTCCCTTCGAACGCACTGCCCACCCCGATGCCCAATGGTTTCCACAAGCCAGTTTCGGATTGTTTATCCACTGGGGAATCCACTCCATTTCGGGAACAGACCCTTCGTGGTCGATGCTGAAAAACGTACCGTGGCTGCAAAATGCCAATCCGGTATCTCCAAACAAATATTACAAACTAGCGGAAGAGTTCGACCCCAGCAGTTATGATGCCGAGAAATGGGTGTTGGCAGCTAAAAACGCTGGTTTCCAATACATCGTTATCACCGCCAAGCATCACGATGGATACTGCTTATGGCCTACCGAATACGGTCAGTACAATACCAAAAACTATATGGGCGGGCGCGATTTGTTGCGACCTCTTATCGACGCATGCCGCCAATACGGCCTCCGCATCGGCCTCTACTTCTCTCCCCGCGACTGGAGTCATCCTGATTATCCCATGCCTTTCAAGGATTACGACTATGCACAAGGCATCAAAGGAAACCGTTATCCGGAGGGAGAAAACCAGCAGAAGTTTGATACATTTTTCGAATATACCATCGGACAGCTTAGCGAATTGCTCACACGTTACGGAAAGATTGACGAAATCTGGTTCGACGGCATCGGTTGGCCCGGAGTCAACACCTACCACGAGAAACTGCATGCCTGGTTGCGTGCCATCCAGCCGGGTATCATCATCAATCCCCGTTGGGAAACAAACGAAGAGGGGAAAACATTCGGCGATTTCCATACGGAAGAGATTGCCTGGCGCAAACGCATGACCGAAGGACGCCCTTACACTCCGGGCGAGTGGTGGGAGTTCAACGAAACGTGGAGCGGACACTGGGGATACACACCCGGAGCGGCCTTCCGCGATTTGGACAAGGTGATAGCCGCTTTGGTCTACGCCCGTTCTTACGGTGGCAACTACCTGCCCGATATCGGTCCGCAACCCGACGGCAAGATGCGCCCCGGCTTCTACAACGAATGCATCAAGATTGGCGAATGGATGTCGAAGAACCGGGAATCGGTTATCGGTACCACCGACTTTCCCAATTGGAACGACCTGTGCAATGTGCCCCTCACCCGTAACGGAAAGTATGTATACGCCCATCTGCTGAAAGAGATGAAGGGAGAAGTGGTGCTTAAATGGAATGCCAAACCGAAACAAATCAGCTTGCTTCACGATGGCAAAGACGTACCTTTTACCTACAAAAATAAGGAAATTCATATTTCTCTGGATGATTCCCGCCGTGGCTTTATCGACGATGTAGTAAAAATTTGTTGGGAATAAATGAACAAACGGACCTTGAAGAACTTTAAGGTAAAGATTGCTTTTCGCATCATTGTTTTTCAGTAGGTTGTTTTTTCAGTCCGAGGACGGTTCTCCGATATACTGGGGGACCGTCCTTATTTTATATATGCGGGGGATTCAAAAACATCTGCTAAAAGCTCCGCTACAATAGTCGGACAGATTATAAAACGGACTTCATAACGAAGTGGCTCCTGTAATTTAACCTCATTTCCTTCTTCCGTATTCTTTCAAAAGAGCTATCTTTGCCTCGAAAGCGAAGATAGACTGCACCTCAGCATAAAAAATGAACAAGTTCATTTTATTCTGCATTCGGTTTGCACTATCTTTGCCACAAAAAGAGATATGGGAAGAAAAGAAGAATATAAGCTACAAAACGAGCAATTCCTGGAAACACTGCGCACGGAAAAAGGGATAAAAGAATTGCCTTGCGGCATTTTATACCGGGTATTGGAAAAAGGCAAGGGAGAGGCAACACCCCGCTACAACAGTGTTGTTAGCGTACATTATAAAGGCAGCCTCATCAACGGACGCGAATTCGACAACTCGTGGAAACGGAAACACCCCGAAGCCTTCCGCCTGAACCAAGTCATCAAAGGGTGGCAAATAGCTTTGCAACAGATGCATATAGGAGACCACTGGCTTATCTACATTCCCTTTGCCATCGGATACGGAACCCGCAGCAACGGACCCATTCCGGCTTTCTCCACGTTAATCTTTGAAGTCAAGTTATTAGGAATTGCATAGAATGCGCATTCTCTATCCTTTATCAAGCCGCTCATTTTACTATCGAACACCGGGTTCCCGCCTTGGCGGGTTATGAATTGAATCAGTTCGTATATCTGTAACATATAGATTAGAGCAGAACCTATACGACCAACTAATAAGTTACACGTTCTCAAGCATTTACACATACATTCGCAGATACATTACGTTCGCTTCGCAACCTCATGATGTTGCCTTCGCAACGTTGTGACGTACAATACACAACGTCACAACATTGCGAAGCCTTCCTCAGTACGAACACGACGTCGGCTCAAAAGCCTCACGAAGCAATCTCACCAAGAGCACTATTTTACTATTTTCCACACATTTTCCTCCTTAATACTAAAGCTTATAAGGCTCTTTTTTATTACTTTTGCACGCAATTATTCGCAAATCAATAAAATACATATCATACACATATGGAATTAGCAAGTAAATACAACCCTACAGAGGTGGAAGGTAAATGGTACCAATATTGGTTGGACCATCAATTGTTCAGTTCAAAACCCGACGGAAGAGAACCTTATACCGTCGTCATTCCTCCGCCTAACGTCACGGGTGTGCTCCACATGGGACACATGCTTAACAATACCATCCAAGATATTCTGGTACGCCGCGCCCGCATGAAAGGCAAAAACGCTTGCTGGGTGCCGGGAACCGACCATGCCTCTATTGCTACCGAAGCCAAAGTAGTAAACCGACTGGCGCAACAGGGTATTAAAAAGACCGACCTCTCCCGCGAAGAGTTCCTGAAACATGCTTGGGAATGGACCGACGAACATGGGGGCATTATCCTGAAGCAGCTTCGTAAACTGGGCGCATCGTGCGACTGGGACCGTACGGCTTTCACTATGGACGAAGAGCGCAGCGAAAGCGTACTCAAAGTCTTTGTCGACCTGTACAACAAAGGATTGATTTACCGTGGTGTACGCATGGTCAACTGGGACCCGAAGGCTCTCACAGCGCTGAGCGACGAAGAGGTTATTTACAAAGAAGAGCATAGCAAACTTTACTATCTGAAATATTACGTGGCCGAAGACGACGGCACGGGAGAAACAGGCGCCGAAGAAGAAGTCGTTCATCGCGATGCCGAAGGCCGCCGCTATGCCGTGGTAGCCACCACCCGTCCGGAAACTATTATGGGTGATACGGCCATGTGCATCAACCCGAACGACCCGAAGAACCGCTGGCTAAGCGGCAAAAAGGTGATTGTTCCATTGGTAAACCGTGTCATTCCGGTGATAGAAGACGACTATGTAGACATCGAATTCGGTACAGGATGCCTGAAAGTGACTCCAGCCCACGATGTAAACGACTATATGCTTGGCGAGAAGTACAACCTCCCCAGCATCGACATCTTCAACGATAACGGAACCTTGAGCGAAGCTGCCGGATTATACATCGGCATGGACCGCTTCGACGTCCGCGAACAGATTGAGAAAGACCTTACTGCTGCCGGACTGATGGAAAAGACAGAGGCATACACCAATAAAGTAGGTTTCTCCGAACGTACCAACGTAGCCATTGAGCCGAAACTCTCCATGCAATGGTTCCTGAAAATGGAACACCTTGCCAAACCGGCGTTGGAAGCGGTAATGACCGATGATATCAAGTTCTATCCGGCTAAATACAAGAACACCTATAAATACTGGATGGAGAACATCAAAGACTGGTGTATCAGCCGTCAACTTTGGTGGGGACACCGCATACCGGCCTACTTCCTGCCGGAAGGAGGATACGTGGTAGCCGAAACACCGGAAAAAGCACTGGAACTTGCTAAGGAGAAAACCGGCAATGCCGCATTGACTTCGGAAGACCTGCGCCAAGACAGCGACTGTCTGGATACTTGGTTTTCTTCCTGGTTATGGCCCATCTCGCTGTTCGACGGTATCAACCATCCGGGCAACGAGGAAATCAACTACTACTACCCTACCAGCGACTTGGTAACCGGACCGGACATCATCTTCTTCTGGGTAGCCCGCATGATTATGGCCGGCTACGAATACGAAGGTAAGATGCCGTTCAAGAACGTGTACTTTACCGGTATCGTACGCGATAAGTTGGGTCGTAAGATGAGTAAATCGCTTGGAAACTCGCCCGACCCGCTGGAACTGATTGAACGTTTCGGTGCCGACGGTGTACGTATGGGTATGATGCTTGCCGCACCTGCCGGAAACGACATCCTGTTCGATGAAACTCTTTGCGAACAAGGCCGTAACTTCAACAACAAGATTTGGAATGCATTCCGTCTGGTAAAAGGATGGGAAGTAGCCGATATAGAGCAACCCAAGTATGCGGAACAAGCTGTGAACTGGTTTGCCGATATGCTGGATAAAGTCTCTCTTGAAATAGAAGACCTCTTCAGTAAATACCGCTTGAGCGAAGCCTTGATGGCTGTTTACAAACTCTTCTGGGACGAGTTCTCCAGCTGGTACTTAGAGATGATAAAACCAGCCTACGGACAACCTATCGACAAGGTGACCTACCGGCAGACACTCGACTTCTTCGAAGTATTGTTGGAACAACTTCACCCCTTCATGCCATTCATTACCGAAGAGTTATGGCAGCATATCGACGAGCGCAAAGATGGTGAAAGCATCATGACCACGCAGTTGCTTCCTTTCAACCAAGCCAGCTACGAACAAAGTCAGGCTCATGTAAATTTGTTCGAGCAAATTAAAGAAGTAGTCACCGGCATCCGCAATGTGCGTATCCAAAAGAACATTGCCCAGAAAGAAGCTTTGGAACTATTGGTCATGGGCGAAGACAAGAATCTTGTCTCTTACGAGGACGTTGTAAAGAAGCTCTGTAACCTCTCATCCATCGAATTCGTAATGGAAAAACCGGAAGGAGCCGCCTCATTCATGGTAGGCACCACCGAATACTTCGTTCCACTGGGTGGAATGATTAATGCCGAAGAAGAGCTTGCCAAACTGGAAGCCGAGCTGAAGTATCAGGAAGGGTTCTTGCAAAGCGTATTGAAAAAACTTAGCAACGAAAAGTTTGTCAGCAAAGCACCGGCCAATGTTATCGACATAGAACGCAAGAAACAAGCTGACGCAGAAAGCAAGATTGCTTCGTTGAAAGAAAACATTGCAGCATTGAAGAAATAAAGAAAATCGCTATTTTAATTTGTTTGTTACTGTGTAAAGCGTACCTCTCTTTATTATAGAGAGGCCTTTACACAGTTTTTTGTTTATCATTACACGCCTTCAACAAAATTCCAAATATCCTTTTAGAATTCCATTCCACTCTTCTTCCTTCAAAAGTTCAAACAACTATCCCAATTTGACACTCCAATAAGGGAATGAAAATCTCTTTTATATAAGTTTATAAACGGATAAAAACGGATATCTCCATTATTACACAAATTGAATCGATTTGTACACTTCCGGCATCAATCAGGATATTACTTTTGTGCCAAAAGAAAAGAATCTTTTACTAAAATTGAGAATCATAAGAAACTACATCTTTAAGAATCCTTTTAAAAGAAGCACTATGTACCAAACAACCATCCGACAACTATCCCAACTCCCTATCCTATTCGTATGGACTTTATTTTTTATCTCTTCTTGTACAAACAAAGAACAACGGTTGCTTCAAGACTCCTTAGAGAAAGCCAAAGAGAATAGAACCGCCCTTGAACAGGTATTACAACATTATGCCGAAATAGATAAAAATGAAGAAAAGCTAGCCGCTGCAAAATTCTTAATCATCAACATGCAGGAGCATCTTTCTTTTGATGATGATATCCTAAAAGCTTACGCGGATTCCTTAGCACTTTGCAGTACCACTACTCCCAAAGACAACATCTATCGCATTTGGGAACATATCAAAACGGGACATCCACATCCCCAAATCACATCTGATAAAGATTTGGAAACACTTTCTGCAACCTATTTAATTGATAACATAGACAAATCGTATAAAGCATGGAAAGAAGCCCCATGGAATAAACAAATCTCTTTTGATATCTATTGCAAATACATTCTTCCCTATCGTATTCATAACGAGAAACTATCGAAAATCGGATGGCGGGATACTTTATCCTCCCGATATAAAACACTTATCGAAAACGAAACCGATATAAAAAAAGCATTTGCCACTATCAACCAACAAATAACACACTATTTCAGAAATACACAACCCAATTATCCCAGGCAAATGGATGCTTTGAGCATCGATAAAATACGTCCAGGGAACTGCTCTCTACGGTGCAATCTGACTATCTATGTGCTACGCTCCTTAGGAATTCCGGCAAGTTATGATTTCGTTCCCTTTTGGTCAAACTACAGCACGGTAGGACACTCGTGGGTGGCTCTTGTTACGCATCCCGATTCAACCTTCTCACTTCACAAAGGAGATTCACTACCCAAGTTTCACAATATAATCGACGGTTCTATCTTCAAGACAGATTTTCTTCCTGAAGAAGATTATCCGGCTCGATTGGATTCTGTAAAGAAAGCTACGCAAGTACTCCGGTACGAATTTGAAATCCAGCAAACAGCTCCCTCCGTGAGTTTCATTAAAGAAGTCTCTCCTTTTTACCTCATCAATCATACCCTCGAAATCAAGAAAGCCCCTGTAAAAACAGGATTTTGCCTCCTCTCCGTATTTGAAACGGGAAAAGACTGGATGGATATAAAAGAAGCCCCTGTAAACAATCACCGTGTATCCTTTGCCCATATTGGAGACAACCAGCTCTATCTCCTCACCTATATGGATGAGAAAAGGGAATCTTGTCAATCTGTCCCTATCCTTTTTCATGAAAGTGGAGAAGTTGAATATCTCGAAGCACATCCTCATCAAAAGTCAACGGTAGTAGTATACAGAAAATATCCTCTATTTATCCACCAGGTAGAAACTTGGTGCAAAATGAAAGGATGCATTATAGAAGGCTCCATGTCATCCGACTTCAGGCAAGCCGACACGTTATTCACCGTAGAGAAAACACCCTGTCTTTTTTCCTTTCATCGGATAACTCCTCAAAAGGCCTACCGTTATATCCGATATAAAAACACCAACCGCTGGGCCACAGCACTGGCTGAATTTGAAATTTATGGAAAAACAAAACTGCACGGAACTCCTATAGGCTCTCATCCGGATACAAGCGTTCTAGCCAAAGGCGTTGACGGGCAATATGACACATTCGTCACTTCACAAGGGTCCGATTACTGGTTTGGTCTGGATTTAGGCAATCCGCCCCCTCTGATAGAACAAATCCGTTTTCTTCCCAAAAACGACGCAAACTTTGTAGAATCCGGTCATCTTTACGAGTTGCTCTACTACAACAACAAATGGATTTCATTAGGCATGCAGAAAGCAACATGCGATTCGTTGGTTTATCAGGTTCCGGAACATTGTCTTATGATTCTGAGAGATAAAACTGCCGGTAAAGAAGAACGCCCTTTTACTTACCGCAACAAACAGCAAATATGGTGGTAAGAATCTAATTAAAAAGGCTATTAATCAACCATGTACCGTATATCTCCATCCCCGTTCATATTGGTAGGAGCAATCATGGTATTGCTACCCTTCATGTCTTCCGTTTATCATTTATCAGAAGATAACCACTACTGTGCTTTAATAAGTGGCTGCATTGCATCACTTTTCATACTTATGCACAAAAGCGGGACATCATATAGCTTCTCTTCCACAGATATATGGGTAGCACTCACTTTCTGTTGGCTGTTCCTGTCATCATTCTTTTTCAACGAACGAATTGTTTCAAACGAAAACATTGCTTTATGGCTGTCAGCTACCGTATTCTATATAGTAGGGCGAATAAAAAAGGCGCACAACACCTCCATATACATAGCCATCGCATTATGCGGATTCAGCCAACACCTTTATGGCTGGTTGCAATACATCGGTGCATTCAGTTCACACTACGAATTCTTCTCCATTACGGGTTCTTTTTCTAACCCGGCATTTCTGGCTGCGACTATCGGCCTGTCCGAATGGGCCATATTCCGATTCACATGCCACCTGTATCTCCACAAATCTCCTATAGCCTTCTCCCTGCTTCTTGCCGCAGGTATATCCATGTTCATCATGCTGATTATAATTCAATCCCGGGCAGCATGGATTGCCCTCTTTCTATCTTCCATCCGCTTCTTTTTCAACCTCACGAAAAGAAGAGCTATCCTATGGATAGCCATCATTAGCCTATTATTAGCCTTACTTCCCCTATACCAACTAAAACAAAAATCTGCAAACGGGCGTCTTTTTATCTGGACTGTCGGATGTTCATTAATCAGGGAATCTCCCTTTGCAGGCAGTGGCGGCGAATCTTTCGCCGCCAAATATATGCCGGCCAGAGCCGACTACTTAACAGCTCACCCCGAATCCATCTTCTCAGAGCATACTTCTTCCAGTATCCGCGCTTTTAACGAACCCCTGCGCATCATCTGCGAATATGGATTCTTCGGACTATTCCTTTTTGGAGGTGTTTTCTATCATTCCCAAAAAAACAAACGCCACCGCTATTTCCAAGCCATGCTGACTTTCCTTTGTATTTTTGCGCTCTTTTCATATCCGAGCGAGATGCCAGCATTATTGCTTCCAGGCGCTTTCATTCTTGGCGTTCTCTCTTCAAACAGACCTGTTTTCCGCATCTCCTCAGCCACCACAACCAAAATCCGTCCGATTCTCATTGCTTTAACGGTCGGTATTGGTATCACTGCTTCCGCCCAATACTACAAAGTACTCTGCATAAATCGGTTACTTAAGAATCATATCGATTCTTCCGATTATAAGGAACTGGACAGGTATGCTTCCGGCGGTTGGTATCACAGAAACTACATCTTAGGTTATTCCAAGCAAATCTATAACAAAGGAGATTATGAAAAAGCCGTTCCTTATCTACGACGGGCAACCCAACTAAACCCCATCCCCGATATCTATATCGATTTAGGAAACAGTCTCATGTACCGGAAAGAAGATAAAGAAGCTGAAATATGTTTCATCAAAGCCATCGACATGGCTCCTTTACGCGTGCTACCTTATTATCATCTATTCCGGTTGTATGCAGAAAACGGTAATACGACAAAGGCTCGTCAAACAGGCCACCTCATCCTGTCAAAAGATTTTAGAAAAGAAAGTTCCACACTCGATGAAATCCGCCGCCATGTAAGAAATTACATGCAACAGCTGCAACCACCATAAAACGAATCATTCCCAAATAGCAACATTTTTATAATTAAAAACACACACAATGAAAAAGAAATTCCTACTTATCATCGCCCTGATGGGACTTGTCATCGGATACTCCTGCCAGGAAGACTCTTCCTTCGGAATACCGGAGAAAAAGAGTAAAGAAACGCGAATCGGTAACAAACTGTCCACGGAGTATGCCCGGAACTATCTAAAGGGAAACTTAGACCTTATCTCCCTGCCTTCCAAGGAAAAAGAGGATGAATGCAACGATTCGGATTGCAAACTGCACGGACACGAATTCACCACAAACGATTCGCTGTATCACGAATCCGACAGTTGTGCATGGAACAAAACCTCAAGAACGCATAGCCATCAAAAGGATACAAGTTCATACAAACCCCGTTCGGCTTTACCGAAATTGAAGAAAAGCAATTTTTCACCGGACTGGGAAAATATACGCAAATGGTCCGACAACCAGAAATATTACATAGAAATACCTTTAACTACCAACGACAAATTATATGCCTTAAAAAGATGGTGGAAAAATGAAGAAAAAACAAACTTCGAACGCAGCGCAATAACATGTATGTTGGTATTCGAACAAGCTCTAAACGATACACTATCCGCACCGGATTGCTATATGGTAACACTAATTGGTACCAAGCAATACTTAAAAAGGAATAAAGAACATATAAAAACTTTGCGACATAAGCCCAATGATAATACATTTACAGGATTCGTTTACAAATCTTCTTTAAAAGGGCGCATTATGCAAGGATACTATTATACCGATGGAAACATTACTCATAAAGTATTTCGGAAATCCGTTTTCTCAGAAACTTCTTTGCCCGAAAATGCGACATTCTACAACCTGGAAATAGTAAACCTATCCTCTGCCCCCATCTCATACTCCTCCGATTGGGAAGATGAGATGATAGAATGTGGAATATGTGGTGAGAAACATCCTCAAAATGAATTATGTGAAGTCGTTGTAACATACTGCTCCAAGTGTGGCAGACCTGCAGATGAATGTGAATGTTGTTGGCAATGCGGTCAATATCCCTGCCAATGCTGCGATGAATGTTGGAACTATCCTTGCATATGTTGCCCCAAATGCCATTACGCATTCTGCCGTTGTTGCACCACGTGTGGCAATTATCCATGTACATGCCAGTATCTATGCCCGGAATGTGGGTACGACCCCTGTATTTGTTGCCCTCAATGCCATAAATACCCATGCGAATGTGCTCCCATCCCCGATGATTGCGACGGCCCTAAGTGCTCTGTTTGCGGTGGGCTCATACAAGACGGTCTTCAAACAAGAAGCGTTATATCATGTCCTATTTGCCAAAGCACAAAATGTCCCTATTGCGGGAAACGGCACTGTACGCAGGTTCATGAGGACTGCGATGAAATTCCGAACGCACAGGCTATCAAGAATGCAGTGAAAGCAACATACAACCACATGTTGAATGCTGAAAAATATGGAAACAGTTATATATTTTCAGATTTCACAGACTTCATTGCTTCCAATAGCCAGAATGAAAATGGAATGACTTTAAACTATTACGAAGATGAAGATAGATATCTCTTAAAAAATCTAACAAAAGGGAATTCACCTTATGAAAATTCTTTTGATAGAAATCCTACAACAATTGCAACAATACACAGTCATCCACTAAACACTCCTCCTTCAGGTTCCGATTTAATCAATACTGCAAAATGGCTCAAAGACTTCGACACTCAAGCATGTCGGACAAATTATGTATACACAGCTAAAGCCATTTATGCATTTCACATAGAAAATGAGACTAAAGCTTTAGCCTTTTACAGCAAGTATTCCTATTGCCAAAGAACAGAAGGAAGTACAACTATGTTCAAATCAGGGACAGAGCTAGCCACTTTATGGGATAAATTACTAACTAAGTATAGTAGATACTCGGCTGAGGAACAATACATGTCCGCTTTAACGGAATTACTCAGCCAAACCAATTCCGGAATCCACTTAATGAAAAAGGAGATTACTGACATAGACTTTGGTATCCATGGTGTAAAAAAAGTAGATGATATACTTATTCCAATTAAATGCAAATAATCAATTTTATGAAAAAGATAACATTACTATTCTTCCTATTGGTAATCCTAATAGGAAAAATCTATTCCCAAGCGGAATACAAATCGTTAGAATCGTTCAACAACGACACACTGAAGTACATCCGATACAATTTCGAAGAAAATAAAGAAAGATATATGGGACAACCCTTTAGCAAGTTCATAAAAGAGTTTGAATTAACCCTATACTACGACTATATATATGAGGAAAATCCAACTCAATACCCTGGGAAATTATGCGCCGTACGAATATTTTATTTTGGTGATGTCTTTGAATATATTTTTGCTAACAAAAGACGAATCCCATTCGAGAATATACTATTCGTTATCGTACATTTTGAAAAACCGTATTTAAGAACCATGAAAGATATTTGGGAGAGGAATCTTGGTGGCATACCTCACTATCATGACAAGATATTCCAAGACCAAAGAATCAAAGACTTAGAAGTTATAGATTACAATGAACTAATAAGAAGAGATAACGGCTCAGACTGATAATAGAAAAATCGAATAAAATGCACTACGAAAGTAGCAAAACTCAAAATTAAGGAAAGAAAAGCATTTAATCCGAAACTTAATGCCTCTTTATCAATAATGGGAAAAGCCCTATCACATTATTTGAATCTAGACTCTTTTGGACTTATTAGCTCTATCTAAGCTCTCCTTATATAAGTGTTTTTGACTTTGATATTTCTCATATATAATGCACCTATAGCAAGTCAAGTATTATGAAACACTTATGTTACTATTTAAAGAATCACCATATTATTAAATTATATTTATAGAAACACCGCTTCACGCATATAGGAATATAAGCTTATACTTATACGTGCGCAAACTCACGCACATATAGGAGTGTAGAACAGGGGGCTATTCTTTCAGCAGTTTTTCGAGGAAGTCGTCCAGTTCCTCGTCCAAACCTTTCAGCAGCTCTTCGCTAAGCATCATGGTATCGTCGTCCACCAATAGAAGTTCGGCTACGGTTTCTTTTTCATCGTCCACCAGTACGAACGAATAGGGTTTCATGATGGAAATATTCTCCAACTCACCGGATTCCTGATGTTTCTTTAGCAGTTCGTTAAACAAAGTTTCTGCCTCAGCATAAAATTGTTCGTCCTCATATTCATTTTCCGCCCACTCTTCGATTACTGTACGAGCCAATTCCTCCTCATCGTCATTATAAATAATTAATTCCCCCGAATCGGGCCTCGGCTGGATGTATATATCCGTTACCGCAAGTTGTTCTTTTCCTGCGGGAAATGCCTCCAATACAGTTTGCAATGCCTGTTCGATGAGTGAATGAGATTGTGAGCTAAGTTTCATATATTGACTTATTTATTTTATATCTTTTGCTAATGCACCTCAAAAGTACAAAAAATTTAGCACCCACAACAAATAATAACCATTATTTCTATTTAAAACGCTGCATTTGTAAGTCGAGCTTCTGTATTTTCAAGGACTTATCGCTCAAAGTTCTCACATGATATAGAGTAATAAGTTTTTTATCCAGGCTTCCGGGCTTAGCCAAAGCCATGGCTTCTTCAGCATATTTAAGCGCTTCTGTAATGTTACTCTGCATTTCGTAGTATAGAGCCAGATTCAATGCTGCCCGCATTCTCTTCTTCGATTTGGGATTACTGGAATCGTACACCCGTTTCCACAAATGAAAAGCCTCAGTCCAGTTATTTTCTTGCACATAGACAGCCGCATCGCGCATGTCTACGTTTCCTCCCGAATAGTAAAAGCGGTCTTCCGTTTTCCATTGGGGTATCAGGTATTTCATAGGTAGAGAAGCGGCATGTAAAGAAGCTTCTTCCACTATTTTCTTTTCCGTTAAACGACTGTCGTTCAATCCCCAATACATTGTATCCTGAGCACCCAAAGCCACGTGCATCGGTTCTTTCCGCGAAGGCACATAAATGCTTATCACGGATGACACTTCTCCCGCTATCACTTCTACAGGGCCGGGAGTATCCCAAAACACCTGTATGTCCTGCCATGTTTTAATGCCTACCCCATCGACTGTTACCAGCATATCCACATTCAAATCGGAAGCTAATTCCTGCACTTTTTCCTGAGGAAGTTTAAAATCGCTATCCGCAGAAAGACCGGCACGTATAGAAGAATCACATAAAATGACTTCACTAAAATAATCGCCGTCTGCTATATTGTTAGCCAGTTGCCGGGCCATTATCTTTCCGTTACCTTCCAACATCCCCAGTGTAATGCCAACAGTTAATAAAGTATCATGGTTTACAGTGTTATCCACTACTCCCACGGACTTTACATCGGGTGGGAAACTCAATTCTGACGGGTATAAGGAATCCATTGATATATAACCAATAGAAGAACAGGAGAACAGACCGAAGCAAGCAAGCAATGCTATATATTTTCTCATAGCCGTATAGTTTTTATCTTGATTTGACAAAAATAACCCGATTCTTGATATTAAACGAAATAATAGGCACGGATTAACTACGTTTAACGATAAGATAATATTTGATAATAGAAAACAACCTATATGGATTTATATACAAATACAGAGTATCCATTATAAGATAAGAACTGATGACAGAAAAACGACTTTACTAACTAAGGACTTCGGCCTCCCTTATCCACTAATTTATTGTGCCAAGAGCCTAGAAAAATAGGAGTCGTGTATCAGAGGTAATCAATCTCTGCTAATGTAAAAAGCCAGAACGTCTTACGCTGAAAAGCCATAGATTGTAACAACTAAATACAAAAGAATCCTATCAAACTCTATTTTTGTATGCAGTAGGTGTAAATCACCTGCCAGCTATTTTTAGTTATTAAAGCCTTGTATACAGGTTTTGATAATGTATTTTGATATATACAACGAACCGGTTAGTAAGTGGTGGTATCACTTACTAACCGGTTCTCATTATGGCGTCTCTGCATAGACTAGTACCGCCTCAGCGACTTATTGACTGACGTTAACTTACCGCTTTCCAGTGGCCTCCGTCTATACCAGCCTGTCTTCAGCTCTTAAAGGCCTTTTCCATGACAATTCTTAAACTTCTTTCCGCTTCCGCAAGGACAAGGGTCATTACGTCCTACTGTCTTTTCCGAACGAATCGGCTCACGCTTTACTTCACGGGTATCATGAGCTGCCGCTGCTTGTTGATGCGGGTCGCTCAAATCCTGTTTAGTCTCACGGTATTGCTGACGGGGAGCCGGTCTTTCCGGAGCGGCTTCTCTTACCTGCTCGGGTTCCTGTACCGGAATCTGTCCGCGCATCAATACGGAAATGGTTTCATTATTGATTTTATCTACCATGTTATCGAACAAGTTTACAGACTCCAATTTGAAAATCAACAGTGGGTCTTTCTGTTCGTAACTTGCATTCTGTACGGAGTGTTTCAATTCGTCCAATTCACGGAGATTCTCCTTCCAAGCTTCATCGATTGTATGCAACAGAACGGCTTTCTCAAATGCCTTTATAATTTCCTTGCACTCGCTCTCATAAGCCAATTTCAGGTTACACGGGATGTTATACATACGCTTGCCGTCGGTAATCGGAATCAGGATGTTCTCATACATCTGGCCTTGCTTCTCATATACCTCTTTAATAACCGGTTGAGCTATCTGAGCCATACGGTCCATCTTACGTTTGAAGTTCGCCATAGCCTCTTCAAAGGTTCTGTCCACCAAATTATCCGGTTTTTCTTTAACGAATTCTTCTTCGGTAAACGGAGCTTCCATCGCCAATGTTTTCAGGATATCCAACTTAGCACCTTCGTAGTCATTGTTTACTACCGCATTGTTGCAACGCTCCCATATCATGTTCGTAATGTCCATTCCGATACGTTCACCCATCAAAGCATGGCGACGTTTGGTGTAGACTACCGTACGTTGTTTGTTCATTACATCATCGTACTCCAACAAACGTTTACGAATACCGAAGTTATTCTCTTCCACTTTCTTCTGCGCACGTTCTATGGAGCTTGAAATCATGTTCGCTTCAATCATCTCGCCCTCCTTAAAGCCCAGTTTATCCATTACATGGGCAATACGGTCGGATGCGAACAGACGCATCAAATCATCTTCCAGCGATACAAAGAATACGGATGAACCCGGGTCTCCCTGACGTCCTGCACGTCCGCGCAACTGGCGGTCTACACGACGGGATTCATGACGTTCCGTACCGATAATGGCCAAACCTCCGGCTGCCTTGACTTCCGGACTCAGCTTGATATCCGTACCACGACCGGCCATGTTGGTGGCAATCGTTACCGTACCCTTCAAACCGGCTTTCGCCACAATGTCAGCTTCTTTCTGGTGTAACTTCGCATTCAATACATTGTGTTCGATTTTACGCATTGTCAACATCTTGCTCAGCATCTCGGAAATTTCTACCGAAGTAGTACCTACCAAGACCGGACGTCCTGCATTAACCAGCGATTCAATCTCTTCAATAACGGCTTTATATTTCTCGCGTTTGGTTTTGTAAACGCGGTCGTTCATATCCTTACGGGCAATCGGACGGTTAGTAGGAATCACCACCACATCCAGTTTATAGATGTCCCACAACTCACCGGCTTCCGTTTCCGCCGTTCCGGTCATACCCGAAAGCTTGTGGTACATACGGAAGTAGTTCTGCAAAGTAATGGTAGCAAACGTTTGAGTAGCTGCTTCCACCTTCACATTTTCTTTTGCTTCAATAGCCTGATGCAATCCGTCGGAATAACGGCGGCCTTCCATGATACGGCCTGTTTGCTCGTCTACAATCTTCACCTGTCCGTCAATGACCACGTATTCATCGTCTTTCTCGAACATGGTGTAAGCCTTCAACAACTGGTTAATTGTATGTACACGCTCTGATTTAACAGCATAGTTGGTAAGCAGTTCGTCTTTTTTAGCCAGTTTATCTTCATCGCTCAATCCTTTCTCGTTTTCCAGCTCAGACAGTTCCGAAGCAATATCCGGCAACACAAAAAGAGTCGGGTCGGTAGAGTTTCCGGTAATCAGGTCGACACCCTTATCGGTCATATCCACACTGTTCAACTTCTCGTCAATCACAAAGAACAACGGTTCTACCGCTTCCGGCATACGCTTGTTGTTTTGTTCCATGTAGATTTCTTCGGTCTTCAACATGCCGGCTTTAATACCCGGTTCACTCAAATATTTAATCAATGCCTTATTCTTAGGCAGCGCTTTGTGGCTACGGAACAGCGCAAGGAAACCTTCTTCCTGACTCTTCTTATCCTCCGAAGCTATCAATTTCTTGGCATCGGCCAGATATTGGGTAGCCAATTTCTTCTGTGCTTCAACCAGACGTTCCACCAACGGACGAAGCTCCTCAAACAGCTGGTCATCGCCTTTTGGTACCGGACCGGAAATAATCAACGGAGTACGGGCATCATCAATCAATACGGAGTCTACCTCATCGACAATCGCATAATTATGTTGACGCTGAACCAAATCTTTCGGATTTCCGGCCATATTGTCACGCAGATAATCGAAACCGAATTCATTGTTCGTACCAAAGGTAATATCAGCCAAATAAGCTTTACGACGGGCATCGGAGTTCGGCTGATGTTTATCGATACAATCAACACTCAATCCGTGGAACTCGTACAACGGTCCCATCCACTCGGAGTCACGTTTCGACAGGTAATCGTTCACGGTAACCACATGCACACCGTTTCCGGTCAGCGCATTCAGGAATACCGGCAAGGTAGCCACCAACGTTTTACCTTCACCGGTTGCCATTTCGGCAATTTTACCTTTATGAAGTACCACACCACCAAACAACTGTACATCATAGTGTACCATGTTCCAAGCGGTATCGTTACCTCCGGCCATCCAATGGTTCTGATAAATCGCTTTATCGCCTTCTATACGGACAAAATCTTTCGTTGCAGCCAACTGACGGTCGAAATCGGTAGCGGTTACTACTATTTCCTCGTTTTCAGTAAAGCGGCGGGCCGTATCTTTTACAATGGAAAAAGCTACCGGCAACACTTCGTCCAGCGCCTTTTCATATTTCTCCAATACTTCTTTTTCCAGTTTATCAATCTGAGCAAAAAGCTCTTCCCGGTTTTCCATCTCCGTTTCTTCTACAGAAGCCTTCAATTCTTCAATTTTCGCTTTTTCTTCCGTAGCCGACTGCTGGATATATTGCTTCAGCTCTAACGTTTTAGCACGAAGTTCATCATTGCTCAATTTTTCAATATCCGGATAAGCAGCTTTGATTTTCTCCACCCAAGGCTGTATCTCTTTCATGTCCCGAGTAGACTTATTACCGAACAGCTTACTCAAAAATTCATTAAATCCCATTCTATTTATTATTTTATTGTTTTCTACTAATTGATTTTTACAGGCTGCAAAGTTAAATAAAATGCTGATTTATTTACACTTTCACCTTAATTATTTTAGAAGGGTTCTATCCCCTCAGGCAAAGCTCCATGTTATCAAACGAAGCGAAAGAAACAGAAGTGCTTTTTTGTCACTTGCCGCTCAGAAGCGTTCGCTTAGAAATTACCGTTTAAAAGCTTGGAAATAAATGAAACTTCTTTCAGCCTAGGCCATTCTTCTCAGGCCTTCAGTTTGTAGTTAGTTTCCCGGTTCTTTCTATTTATTCAAATCGGTTAAAGGAGCTACAGAGCACGCATTGGGAGCGCGTATTCGCATAAAGTGAGCCAGCGTAGGGGCTATGCAATCTACTGTAGTAGGGGTATGGATGAGCTCGGGCTTCGTGCCGGCTCCCCAGAAAATAAGCGGAAACTCCAAATAGGAATCCCGTACAATCTTATACGGATACTCTTTGGTAACATCTTCGTTCATCAGCTTCCATCCCGGAGCAATAGCCAGAATGATATCGCCTGAAGACTTGCCGTTGTAACTGTTACGCATGCGCATGGCTTCTTCGCTATACGCATTCAACCGTAAATTCTGTGAGGTATATACCGACTTCACACCACTGAACTGGGCTAAGAATTCGGCTGCTTTAGTCATGACCTCTGCAAAATTCAGCTGTTTCTTTTCAATCAGTTTCTGGTCCAGATAAACATGCAATCCGTTATAGGCCTCCACATATTGTCCCTGTCCGTAAGTAGCCATCAGGAACATATTCAGCAACGCCGTACAACGGTCCATATAGAATTCTCCGGTAGGTATGCGGTATTCCGACAGATAATCGCTCACCTCCGCATCCGCATAGCCTGTAGAGGTAATGAAAACCAGCAGGTTCTGTATGCCGACTTTCTTTTCCGCCGCCTCCAGCAATTCGCTAATATTGCGGTCGAGCCGAACGTAAGTATCTTGTATCTCAATAGGATATTCCAGTGCCGATTTGTGTTCAAAGTTTCCGGCATAATAAGTTACAGCCAAAAAGTCAGTAATATTGTCAGTCCCGATAGCCGTATTTCTTAAACAAGTGGTAGCCAAACGGTTTACTTCCTCATTCACCAGTCCGCTTGTCTTGAAATTCCTATATTTACGATAAGTATCTGTGAATCGATGCTTGAATCCTTCCGAGTTCAAGGCTGAAAAATAAGTATAAGCTCCGGAAGAATGATAAGGTTCCCAAGTTAAATCCTGAATGCGGGAATCCAATCCGTTCCGGTCGTTATAGGCCATTACCCAAGTAGGAAACGTTCCGTAGAAAGTAGAACCGGCCCATTTACCCGTATCGTCGTTCAACCAGAAAGCTCCGTCGGCTGCATGACCGGCAGAAAAGACCGCCGCATCGCGAAACGGAGAAATGGAATACACCAAGGCTTTGCCCAATGTAGCCACTTTCAGTTCGTCCGAAATGGTGGAAACCAATAAATTCTTAGGAGACGTATTCTCTGCGGTGTAAACGCCCAAAAAAGCCTTATCATCCGCACACTGGACCATACGCATCGTGCTACGGTCCATCCATTCCTCTCCTATAATGCCATGATTGTAAGGCGTTGTTCCGGTATAGATGGAAGCTACTGCCGAAGCGCGGTCAGTCTGTGACATCTGATAATTGGCGCTGCAATAGACTCTTCCTTCCTTCAGCAAACGTCTGAACCCTTTCTCGCCGAACAAAGCAGAAAAAGCCTCCATATAGTCCGACCGCAACTGGTCGATGGTAATGCCTACTACCAATTTGGGAGCAGTAGGAATGGTTTGTGCCTGAAGACTTGCAAGGGTTAAAGCCGTAAGAAGCGAAGTGAGTAATCTTCCTTTCATTTATGTTGTTTTCTATAGATACATATTATATGAGTCAGAGACCTTATCAACAAACTCAGGGCCAAAGGTAATACTACCAAATTGATTTTTTGGGGTATCACGCTCCAAAACGCTATAAAAAGTGTTAAAACAAGGATATTCGCCCAATGATAGAGGTCTTTTCTTCCTTTTATGGTCTTATAAACCATCACCGGAAGATAAATTAAGGGTATGGGATTGAAAAGAATCAACAAGTAATTAGACCCCACCGTAGGGTGTACGGAAAAGAAAAACAGAAAGGCTATGATGCAACCGGCTATGCCTTGCGCACCAAACAGCAAGATATCCATTCCCCAGAAACACTTCTTATAATAAATCTCCAAGAGTCCTATCAATACGGTTATTGCCAGCAGGATAAGCGCCGATTGCATGGGGGTCAGCGGGAATTCTTTTTCCGGTACAGGTACGGGAGGATTTACTATTTTCTGCTTCTCCTGCACCAAAGGACGTTCCACACCATCGGTTTCTTTAATCATTGCACCGTCGGCTGCACGGAGTAAATAGAAGGGCGCAAACATCTGTAAACGGGCGTCGATAGGCTTGTCGGCCTCGCTACCCAGACAGAGGTCAATACCGAACTCCGACCATTCGTGCCCTGCGGTATATTGGTGGACAATATCGCGGAAAGAATGCGTTCCCTCCGATTCGGGATAAACTACCTGCCCCTGTATGCTCTCCTCTATCTTATCGCGCGCACGCGTAGTACAGTTGTCGTAAAAGTAATTATAGCGGTACGTCCGGTTTTCGGGACGATAGTTTTCATCCAGCAATTGAAACAGCTTTGCCTTCTCCATGGGCGTCAGATTGAGCACCTGCTGCTCCACATACGAGCCTCGTTCGTTATATTCCGCTTCAAAATAAGCATAAGGCACCACTCCCAGCTGATAGTCGGTCTCCCCTTTCACAAAGCGCATCACGAAATTTGGAGTCTGAAAACTAAACATACCATAGTTAAACACCCAATCGGCTCCTTTCGCTTTATCCTCGTAACGGATAGCCGTATGGCCAAACAATGCGTAGATTTCCGAACCGGGAGAACAGGTAAGCAGGCTAACGCGGATGGAATCTTCTGCTGCAGAAGCCGAGAAAATCGTTCCGCACCCTATCCATATTGCCAATAGAAAGATTTGTAGTTGTTTCATGAAATCATTTTTCCAAAAGATAGGCAAAGGTAGACTTTTCATTGCGTATTCAAATGGATTCAAACGGATTATTTTTCTTTTCCACGCAGATTTATACAAAATCAGGCAGGTTCGTACGGATTGACATGGAATTGACATAGAATCAGACAAAGCCCACCGAATGATGCCAGTTCAAACAAAATTAAACAAATGAACACGGATGGATGTAGATTCTACAAAAACTACCGAATAACACTGATTCCAAACAAAAGCACGAAGAATAAAACAAAATAAAACAGATTCGTACGGATAAACATGAAACCGTACGAATCCATATAGATTAGCATTCATTCAGGGAATTCCAATGATAGGATGTTTCGTATCCCATTCAGAGAAAACTCATCGAATTCTTCCCTCTAGTCTTTTACTTCAAATTCTCCTTTCAGACGAATATCTTCGGATGAAGCTCCTACCATTACTGTAAAGCGTCCCGGCTCTACCACAAAATGATTGTCTTTATTCCACAATCCCAGGTCCTGCGGCGTAAGGATGAACTCTATCTGTTTCTCTTCGCCCGGAAGCAGGTGGATACGCTCAAAGCCACGCAAAACCTTTACATAAGTCGTTACCGAACTTACTTCATCGCGTAAGTAAAGCTGCACGATTTCATCTCCTGCAACGTCTCCCGTATTCTTCACCTTGCAACTCAACCTCACAGAACCTTGTGTTCCGATTACCGGATTCTCTATGTTCAAATCACTGTATGCAAAGGTCGTGTAACTCAACCCATATCCGAAGGGATAAAGCGCTCCACTTACACGTACGGAGCCCTTCGTATCAGAACCCGGTTTGAAAGGAAACGCAAAAGGAACTTGTCCCACCGAACGAGGGAAGGTTACAGCCAATTTCCCTCCCGGATTATAATCGCCAAACAGAACTTTAGCTATTGCGTCGCCCATAAACTCTCCCGGGAACCAAGCATGCAGAATGCCGGACAGATAACGTTCCGCCCAATTAATGGTGGCCGCACGTCCATCCACCAACACCAGCACCACCGGTTTCCCTGTGGCATACACCGCTTGCAGAAGCTTCTCCTGCCGTCCGCATAAGTTTAAACTGGTACGGGAATACTCCTCGCGTACCGTTTTTTCATTGCCTCCCAGCACCATGATAGCTACATCCGACTCCTTTGCCAAAGAGACCGCTTCGTCTATCATAGCCTGCTCGTTGTCATCCAGCGGGACTTCGTAGAGCTCGCTTTCCGGAAAATATTTATCAATGATATCCGCGCCTTTCGTATAACGAACCTCCGCATCCGGCAGATACTCCTTTATGCCCTGATATACGGTCTTTATCGGAGCATTGGCCGGACCATAGCGACATATCAGATTCTTCTGTTCGTCGGCATTCGGACCGATAACCGCTACCTTTTTAAGATTTTTAGAAAGCGGCAACATCCGGTTTTCATTCTTCAACAACACGATAGATTCCAAAGCAGCCCGCATAGACACGGCCTGATGTTCCTTACTGTGAACCACCCGCTCGGAGAGCTTTCCATCGCCTTTATAAGGATTATCGAAGAGCCCCATCCAGAATTTCACGCGCAACACCTCTGCCACCCGCTTATCAAGCGTCTGCATAGATACCTTCCCTTGTGCTACAGCCTGCCTCAACGGAAGGATAAAATCTTCGGGCCGTGTAAAGTTGGTACGCACGTTCAAGCCGGCATTCACCGCCTGAGCGGCTCCGTCTACCGCATCGGCCACCACTTTATGCTTGGAGTAAAGATATTCCACCGCCTCACTGTCTGAAACGATATATCCTTTGAAGCCCCATTCCTGCCGGAGTATTTCGGTAAGGAAATGATAACTGCCTGTTATCGGTTCACCGTCGTAATCGTTATACGAACTCATTACTCCCAACGCTCCCGCCTCGCAGAATGCCTTACGGAAGGTTTCAAGATAGAGTGTCCGCATTTCGCGCGGAGCCACATGCGGGTCGGTACGAGTACCTTCATCCCGTCCTCCCACCGGAATGCTGTATACGGCAAAATGCTTGGGAGTGGCAACAAGTCCCTCTTTCTGAAGTCCCAACACCATGCGCTTGCCCAGCTCCCCCGCCAGGTAAGGGTCCTCTCCGTAACTCTCCACCACGCGTCCCCAACGAGGGTCTTGCGCAATATCCAATATAGGCGAATAGATATTGGTATATCCTAAAGCCTTGGCCTCTGCTGCGGTCACGCCGGCTATCTCGCTTATCAAATCCTTGTCCCAAGTAGCCCCCTGTCCGCATTGGGCGGGGAACATCGTAGCCCGGTCGTGACAAAGTCCACGGATGCCTTCATTGGTAAAATCTACCGGAATGCCCAGACGTGTCTGCTCCACAAACCACCGCTGTATCGTCTGCCGGTTATCAACACTGTGTGCGTAGGGGTACGACAGGGAGGCACCGAAGCGTCCCAATCCATTGGCCTGTTCGTCGATGTTAGCTATACCGTCTTTCCAGATTTCATCTTTCCAGCCCTCTGTCGGAAGAGCATCTTTCAATACACGTCCCGAGCCATATAGGGTGGCCATCTGACAGGTTTTCTCTTCTATCGTCATTTGCGACAACAAGTCCTTGACTCTTGCTTCTATCGGTGCCGAAGGGTCTTCATAGATATCCTTCACTCCGTTTTTATTGAAATCAATCCATCCTTTTTTGTAGATATCGGAATGGCTTCCTGCATAGATTCCGGTACAAAAAGAGAGGGTTAGACATAAAGCGGTGATTCTTCTCATCCTCGTTCTGTTTTTTATGTGTGTTACTTGTTTTAATTTACAGCAGACTATAACAAACCCGCCATATATAGGGGCAGATAAATGATATCGTTTTCCACTTTCACATCCGCTACATGCAGGACATACGACTCTGCTAACATCATCGGATATTTATTGCGGAATTTTTTAAGTGAACTTAATGTATAGCCGGAACCGGACTTTACCTCTATAGGGGATATATTATGACGGTTTGTTATCACCGGCTTCGACACCAGAAAATCTATTTCCATTCTATCCTCAGCTGTTTTGTCGGAATATTGCGAATAAAAGAAAAGCTCGTGCCCTGCTGCGCGTAACATTTGCGCTACAATATTTTCTATAAACATACCTTCGTTCAACTCCAATTTACCCAAAGCTAATTTCAAATAGAGCTCATCCCCCATTACCGTTTTTTCACTGAAAGCATGACTTATGAGCAATCCTGTATCAGCCATATAACATTTCAGTGTGGTTCGTTCTTCATTCAAACGCAATCCGATGCTAGGTTCTGTCGAATTATAGCATATATTCACAACCCTTGATTCTGCCAACCAAAAAAAAGCCGATTCATAATCACGATAGCGAGCCGTATCTTTTAATGCTGCCAAACGAAACTTTTTCTCATGCCTGCTCAAAGCCGAAGGTATCTCGTCAAATATAGCTTTTACCTTTACTTCATTGCCTTCAGCATATTTTTCAATATCGGCTTTATATAGTTTCAGAATATCCCGTTTCACCTTATCTACCTGCATGAAATTTCCCGTCTCCACATATTCCAATACAGCTTGTGGCATACCCCCAACAATAAGGTAGTGACGAAAATAATCCATAACCTTCCTATGAAGTGGCCCTAACGGACTGCGTTTTTCAAAACAGTTACGTATAAACGGCATCAGTTGTTCTTCCCTTACAGCCCACAAAAATTCTTCGAAATCCATCGGATACATATTTATACGGTGCTCTTCCGAAGGAATAATGATGTTCTTTACATTACGATTAATGCTTACCAAGGAACCCGTTTCTATATAATCATATCTGCCATCTTTTACCAAATATTTAATAGCCGCACGGGCTTTGGGATAGAGTTGAACCTCATCAAATATAATAACAGAAGCACGTTCATGCAACGTTACATTATAATACAGACTCAAATAACTAAAGAACATATCTAGATTAGTCAAATAATTCTCAAATATATCCATTAGATTCCGGTCGACATTGTTAAAGTCTACAAGGATATAAGATTTATATTCCTGCTTGGCAAATTCCTCCGCAATGTAACTCTTGCCAATACGTCGTGCCCCATCTATCATCATGGCTACACGCCCGTTCCGTTCCTGCTTCCACGCAAGTAATTCACTATAAATTTTACGTTTCATCTTACCTAAATTCACGTTTCTAAGACAAATAAAGAGCTTTATTTTCACGTTTCTAAGGCAAACTCAGAGTTAATTTCTCACGTTTCTGAGGTAATCTTAGATTTAGAAATTCACGTTTCTGAGATTTCTACTCATGCAAATATACTCATTTTAACTGAGAATCAAACCATAAGTCCTTATATTTATTTGCTCTTATAACCCAACGATATCCAATATACATTTTACACTGCCTCCAAACAGCTTGAGGCATAAAACATAGCCACCAAAACACTCTATCCTACTACTTCTCAGATAGAACACCGATACCGGACGACTCATTTTTATACAATTTCGACCAACTTTTACACGTCCTCATTCACAAAAATATTGTATTATTGCAAAATAAAAATAAATCTGATAATTTGTCTCTCTACCGGAGGGGTGAATACGGGGATATTTTAATAGATAAACTGAAATCAGACAGACAGTAAAAACACAAGGATTTTCCTCCGGTAAATGATTTTTTAGAAGTCCGGTGAATGATTTTTCAGAAGAATGAACGATAACATATAAAACTTTAAATCTATGTACATGAAGCATTTATTTTCGGCCTGCCTGCTTGCCTGCCTTTCGTGCGGAGCGGTAGCCCAAACATCTTCCAAGGCTGTGTTGCCTTATCAGGACACTCAGCTGTCGCCCGAACAACGGGCCGAGGATTTACTCAAACGACTGACTTTAGAGGAGAAAGCATTGTTGATGCAGGATAACTCCCAAGCCATCCCACGGCTACAGATTAAGCAATACAACTGGTGGAACGAGGCTTTGCACGGCGTGGCACGCGCCGGACTGGCTACGGTGTTCCCACAATCCATCGGTATGGCGGCTTCTTTCGATGACACGTTGCTACACGAAGTCTTTACCGCTGTGTCCGAAGAAGCACGCGCCAAGAACCGACAGTTCAATGAGAAGGGGCAATACAAACGCTACCAGTGCCTGACAATGTGGACTCCGAACATCAATATTTTCAGAGACCCCCGATGGGGACGCGGACAGGAAACATACGGGGAAGACCCTTACCTGTCGGGACGCATGGGCACGGCCGTTGTAAGGGGGTTACAAGGCCCCGAAGACAGCAAGTACAACAAGCTGCACGCTTGCGCCAAACACTTTGCCGTACACTCCGGTCCGGAATGGAACCGACATAGTTTCAATGCGGAGAACATCGACCTGCGCGACTTGTGGGAGACGTATCTTCCGGCTTTCAAAGAGTTGGTACAAAAGGCCAAAGTAAAAGAAGTGATGTGCGCCTACAACCGTTACGAAGGCGACCCTTGCTGCGGAAGCAACCGTTTGCTGACCCAGATTCTGCGCAACGAATGGGGCTTCAACGGTATCGTGGTGTCCGACTGCGGCGCTATCTCCGACTTCTACGGAGCTAAAAAACATAACACTCACCCCGACGCTACCCACGCATCGGCAAGTGCCGTACTGAGCGGAACGGACGTAGAGTGCGGCTCTAACTTCGGAACCATACCCGATGCGGTACGGAAGGGGCTGATTCCCGAAGAGCGTGTCGACATCTCCGTACGCCGCCTGCTGAAAGCCCGCTTCGAACTGGGAGAGATGGACAACGTTCACCCGTGGTCGCACATTCCTTACTCCGTCATCGCCTCGGCCGAACATAATGAGCTGGCCCTGAAAATGGCACAGGAGAGCATGGTGTTGCTGCAAAACAAACGCAACCTGCTACCGCTCAACAAAAAGATGACGGTAGCCATTATCGGCCCCAATGCCAACGACTCGGTGATGCAATGGGGCAACTATAACGGAACGCCTTCGCACACCGTTACCTTGCTGAAAGGAATACAGAAAATGCTTCCCGAATCGCAAATAATCTACGAACAGGTATGCGGACATACCGACTCCAATCTCTGGGGCAGCCTGTTCGGCCAATGCCGGTCGGACAAGGGAAACGGCTTCAGCGCCACGTACTGGAACAACAAGGAGTTCAAAGGTCAGGCAGCAGCCGAGGCTTTACAAAGCACCCCTTTCACCTTCCAGGCTGCCGGCGCCACGGTATTCGCTCCGGGCGTACAGACCGAAGGATTCACCGCCACTTACCGCACCACATTCCGCCCCGACCACTCCGGCGAAGCACACTTCCGCCTCTCCACCAACGGACGGGTTTGGATTACGGTGAACGGCGAAGCTGTTAAAGAGCAGAACAATGTGAAACTGCCTACCAACATACACCACTTCGCTTTTGAGCAGGGCAAGGAATATGCCATCGAGCTGAAGTTTGAACAGGTAAGAGGCGACGCCTTCCTGAATTTCGACCTCGTAGAAGCACAGCCGGTAGATATGCCTGCATTGCTGAAACGTCTGAAAAAGGCCGATGTCATCGTCTTTGCCGGAGGCATCTCACCTCTGCTCGAAGGAGAACAGATGAGCGTTGATGCTCCGGGATTCCGTGGAGGCGACCGCGACGATATAGAGCTTCCTGCCGCACAGCGCAATGTACTGAAAGCGTTGAAGAAAGCCGGCAAGAAGATAGTGTACGTCAACTTTTCCGGTTCGGCCATCGCCCTGACTCCCGAAACGGAAAGCTGCGATGCCATTCTGCAAGCATGGTATCCGGGACAAGAAGGAGGTACCGCCATTGCCAACATCCTGTTCGGGGAGTACAATCCTGCCGGACGTCTGCCGATTACCTTCTACCAGAACACCGCCCAACTGCCCGACTTCCAGGATTATTCAATGAAGGGACGTACGTATCGTTATTTCAAGCAAGAGCCGCTGTTCCCCTTCGGTTTCGGACTGAGCTACACACAGTATGCTTACCAGCCGGCACGATTGGATAAGACGAGCTTGAAATACGGCGAAACCGCTACCCTGACCATCCCTGTGCAAAACGTCGGCAAGCGCGACGGAGAAGAGGTGGTACAAGTGTACCTGCGCCGTCCTGACGATGCCGACGGTCCTATCAAGACGCTGAGAGAGTTCCGCCGCATCAGTCTGCCGAAAGGAAGCAGTCAGGAGGTAACGATAGAGCTCCCCTACTCTGCATTCGAATGGTTCGACACCCGTACCAACTCCATGCATCCCATCACCGGACGTTATGAAGTGCTCTACGGCAGCAGCTCCAGAGAACAGGATTTGCAACGCATCGAACTTACTATTGAATAGAATCGGCAGTTTACAAGGAGAATTCTAAATGGGGACACATTAGAAAGCTTGATAATAAGAACCATTAGCCGGAAAAAGCATAGACGGAATGGGGAATATCAGAAAAGCCGGATTGTGAAAACCATTAGCTCGTAAAGCATCGTTCCAAACGGGAACATATTAGAAGAATTTCATAAATAGCCGGTAAAGACCTGCTCGGGAGTAAACGTTCACACAGTTTCTTTAAATAAGAACTTGAATGTTTACTCCCGTCCCTTTCTACTAAAATAATTCATCACTGAGGATATCCGGAACGGATAAAGAAGAAAAACTTATTAACCGATTATCCTCACAGGGCTGACGCATTAAAACTCAGCTTCTAATAAATTCTCAAGAAATGAGTCTTC
>ERZ836877.1393-NODE-1393-length-36844-cov-4.071380_pt1 | contig 36844 bp, 24 predicted proteins | sample MGYA00519469_ERZ836877 | MGnify/ENA primary metagenome ERZ836877 (study PRJEB31850, sample SAMEA3708809) | human gut metagenome | biome: human gut; feature: human-associated habitat; material: faeces | place: China | collected 2014 ...
AGCTGTGGCGTGCCGGTTTTTCAAAGAAGTAGAAACTGTCAAAATTCCCGTCTTCCCGGTATACTACTGAAAGAGCTGTCGTTGCCGCACAGGTAGCCGCGATCGTCGGAAAGGTAAAAACCGGAAGTCCGGCTTTCTCCGCAGTTCCCTTTGCAGTATCCAGTGCCTTTCCTCCACCCATTCCAAAGATCATGTCTGCCTCAGATGCTTTTGCCTCTTCTGCCAACTCATCCATCCTTGCATAAGTACATTCTTCTCCAAAGACTTCCTCCCTGACAATGCTCAGTTCTGAACCTTTTATCTGACTTTCCAGTTTCTCTTTTCCTGCCTGCATTGCCAGCTTTCCACCGATCAGAAAGATCCTCTTTCCGAACGGCCTGCATACTTCCGCCACAGCTTCATAAGCAGTTTCACCGATTGTATAATTTGCAAAATTTACTGAATATGCCATTATTTTAACAACTCCTGTAATTTCTTCAGACGCTTCAGTGCCTCGTCAATCGTCTTTTCTTCTCTTGCAAAGTGAAGCCGGATCAGATGATTCACTTCCTCACGGAAGAAACTGGATCCCGGTACGGCTGCCACTCCGATGTTTTTGATCATCCATTCACAAAATTCCAGATCTGTCCAGCCCTGAAACTGCGGCAGATCGAGAAATTCCTGAATGTCTATCATAACAAAATAAGTTCCCTGCGGCACATTATGCTTCAATCCGATCTCATCCAGTCCTTTCAGGAAGTACGCTCTCTTTTTCGTATAAAGTGCCAGCAGTTCTTCATAATAGGATTCCGGGAAATTCAGTCCCGTCACTGCTGCTTCCTGTAAAGGTGCCGCAGCTCCTACAGTCAGGAAGTCATGCACTTTCTTTGCTCCCTCAATGACTTCTTCCGGTCCGATCAGATACCCCAGTCTCCAGCCAGTGATCGAATAGGTTTTAGAAAGAGAATTACAGGTGATCGTATGCTCATACATTCCCGGAAGAGATGCCATACATACGTGCCGGTCCGGTGCATACACCATATGCTCATACACCTCATCTGTCACAACAAATCCATCGTATTTTATGGCAAGGTCCCCGATCTGCATCAGTTCTTCTCTTGTAAATACTTTTCCACACGGATTGGACGGGTTGCATACGATGATTGCTTTCGCTCCGCTTTTAAATCCTTCTTCCACCAGGCTGATATCAAATCCATACTCCGGTGGAACGAGTGGAATGTAGATTGGTTCTGCTCCTGACAGGATCGCATCTGCCCCATAATTTTCATAAAACGGGGAAAATACCATCACTTTGTCTCCCGGATTGCAGATCGTCATCATCGCACACATCATCGCTTCTGTTCCACCACAGGTCACTACGATTTCTTTGTCCGGATCAATCTCTCTCCCGATCGCCTTTCCCTGCTTTTTCGCCAGTGCATCCCGGAAATTTTCAGCTCCAAAAGTGACCGAATACTGATGCGGACCTGCATAGGCTGCCTTTGCCATTGCATCCAGCATCGCTTTCGGTGGATCAAAATCAGGAAAGCCCTGGGACAGATTGATCGCACCATATTCATCACTGATCCTGGTCATACGCCGGATCACCGAATCGGTAAATGTATTCACACGATTACTTAACTGCGGCATTTTACTTTTCTCCTTTTCGTTTTTCTGAACATCGGATTTATTCTATCTGATAAATCTGCTGTTGTAAGTTAAAATTGTAATTTTTCTGTATCGGGATTATAATAGGGTATACCGTTACGGTATAGTCAAGAAAGGATTGAATATTTATGCAAAAAAATGATATTCCATGCATAAAAACCGGTGATTTTGCAAAGTTGTGCGGCACAAATAAGCGGACACTGATTCATTATGATGAAATTGGTATCTTCCATCCTGCCTATACAGACGAAAAAGGCTACCGCTACTACAGTGAAAGTCAATTTGATATTTTCTTTACGATCACCTGGCTGAGAGAATTAGGAATGCCACTGAAAGAGATCGGGGCATTTCTGGATCACCGTACTCCGGATTTCTTAAAAGATTTGTTACTGGAACAGCAAAAGGAAGTGCTTCGTGAAGAAGAACGGCTCAGAAGAATCCGGCAGGTCATCACAACCAAGCTGTCTCTGATCGAGAACCGGGATCAATTAACCCAGAAAGGGATCGACAAGATTTTCTGTGAAGAACTCCCGGAAGAATATCTGATCATCAGCGAACCGCTTCATACAAATGAGCATCAGCACATTATTCAGACACTCTGCTCTCATGTCGGATACTGCAACAGCCATAACTTAAATGCCGGAAATCCTTACGGAGCTATGCTGGATATCACAGAACTCAGACAGAATCACCTTGATACTTATGCCTATTTTTTCACAAAAGTCATTGACTTTCCCGAAGGGCATCCCTGCCATATCAAACCGGCCGGCACGTATGCCACTGCCTGTCTGAAAGGGGACTACTACCAGTCCGAACAGATTTATCAGAAACTGTTCCAGTGGATCGATGACCATGGTTTCAGAACCGGACAGTATTCCTATAAGGAAGCAGTGATCGATGAACTTGCAACTTCAGATACCGGGGAATATCTGACCAGAGTATCAGTACAGATCCTGAAACCGGAGTGAAATTATCGAAATATCCTTTGCTGGATCTGCATATATAGTCCTGCTTCGCATACACGCAGTAATAACAAAGAACAGGGATACCTGCGGTGAACACTTCCTTTTATAACCGGAACTGTCTGCTGGGATCCCTGTTCTTTTTATGTACTATATACAGATTCATAATTTCTACCGCAGATCTTTATCCTGCTCTGCGACTTTTCCATCTGTACAAATCTGCTTTATAAGAAGATTTATTCATCTTTCACCGGATTTTCAATACTTACCTTGTGATCATACCACACGCCTTTTTTCCCAATCAGAGCCAGATCAAACTCCTGATTGATCACTGTAACCGGAATATCAAATCCATAAACCTCTTCCGTAGTTCCATCGGAATAGGTCACCGTATCTACGGTCGGCTGCAGAAGTTCTGCTCCATCCTTCTGGGCATCCTCTGCCTTACCAGGGAACAGATTGACAATATTCTTTGAATGAAGGGTGACATGAAAGACCATCTTTCCGTCTTTCACAGTCAAAGTTCCTTTTCCATCCTTTGTCTCATTTGCATGAAACATCGAACTGTCTGTATGAAATTCTGCAGTATATACACCATCTTCCAGTCCTGCATCTTCTGCTGCATTTTTCTTTTCCGAAGATTCTTCTGCTGTTCCTTCCTCTTTTGAAGAATCCTGTTCTGTCTGTACTTTCTTAGTATCTTTCGTATCTGCCTTACCGCCACATCCTGCAAGCATTGAGGCAGTCATCATAACAGAAAGTGTCACTGCCAACAGTCTTTTTCTCATGAAAAATAATCTCCTATTCTGCATCCATTGCTGCTTTTGTATGAGCTACATAAAGCTGCTGGATCTCTTTAATCTCACCTAAACCGGCAATCTGAGTCTCAATGTTGTCAAATGCGTCTGCCGCTTCAAACTGGCTCTTCCAGGAATCATCATCATCGCCTGCCATATCATTATTGGCATGATCTCCTGCTACAACCATCAGCGGACGAAGTACAACATTTTTGTATCCTGCTGCTTTGATCTTTTCAATCACTGACTCACAGGAAGTCTCTTCCGGTTCACCTTCTACTGTTCCGATAAATACATTCTCATATCCAAGCTGTTCCATCTGCGTCTGCATCTGGGAATAGCTGATCTTTGCTGTATGGGATGTTCCATGTCCCATAAATACAAATGCTGTTCCTGTTTCTTTTGCAGCATCCAGGCTTTCATACTCGGTTACTTTTACTGCCTCTGCTGTGATCGCTTTTGCTACGGCTTCCTTATCTGCATTGATCACAGTTGCATCGGAACCAACTTCTCCAAGCAGTGGCTCTGCAATTTTTACTGACTCGAACTTATCTTTATAATTTTCTACTGCTTCTGTCAGTTCATCATATTCTGCACCATGCATCAGATGCGTCGGCTGCACGATCAGATTCTTGACACCGTTCTTTACAGCTCTTTCTAAAGCCTGATCCATATTATCAATCTTTTCTCCGTCACGTGCCTGAACATGGTTGATGATGATCTGAGCCGTAAACGCCCTTCTTACAGACCACTCAGGATAAGCTGCCTGAAGTGCCTTTTCAATTCCACCAATATCCTCTGCACGGCTGTTATTAAAGGAAGTTCCGAAACTTACAACTAAAAGTTCATTTTCCCCAATCTCATCCTCATTCAGTGGATCATCTTTTGATGCGTCTCCCGTATCTCTTCCGAAATAATCCGGGTCTGCATTTTCACCTTCTACTAACTCTTTCTGTGCATCTGTCAATGCATCCCACGCCTTCTTTGCAGCTTCGCACTGCTCATCTGTCTTGTCTGTCCTCTCCTGTACATAAATATCATCAATCAGCTTTGCCACTTTATCTGCCGCCTCCTGATCTTTTTCTTTGGTTGACTGTTCAGATTTGGTTGAATTGTCGTCACTGTTCTTTCCACCACATCCACTTAACATGGATATTCCAAGTGCAGTTACCAGAAATGCTGTCAATAATTTTTTCTTCATCTTTCCCTCCCTGATCTTTGATCAATGCTTTTTGGAACAGAACAGTTCAGATATACAGATATACACACCGACTCTGGCTTTTGTCTGCATAAATAAGTAAATAAAACCCCCGTTAAAAACGAGGGTTCACATAATATCTTCTTTACACGAATAAACTGTCTTTTTTATAAAAAACAGTCTGTCCTATTCTTTCGTACCGCCAGTTCCTCGTGACCTGAACTCTTCGTTCCTGTACTGCGAAAGGCAGGTCTCCCGGCTGATCGTTCAGACGCATCCAGCTCACCTTCCCGGTCTCCCAGTGGTCTTATGGCTGTTGCTCACGAAATACGGTGACGAGTTCGTACAGGATTCGCACCTGTTTCCCTTTTCACCAGTCCTGACATTTTGTCCGACTGACACCTTACGCATCTTTCATTTAATTGTAACGGGGATATTCTAACACCTTCCCTGAAGATCTGTCAAGAAATATCCCTCTTACCTTTTTGCTCCTCCAAAGTCCTGCGTAATCTTTCAGTCTCTTCCTCTGCTGCTTTTGCACGCTTTTCCGCTTCTTCAATTTCTTCTTTTGCCTTCCTTTTCACCTCGTCAACTTCCTTTTTCGCTTTCCGCTTTGTCTCGTTCAGTTCTTCTTTTGCTTTCTGCTTTGTCTCGTTCAGTTCTTCTTTTGCTTTCCGCTTCGTCTCATTCAGTTCTTCTTCCATCTCATCGATCATCAGCTTTACTGTATTTCGATCCATAATTTCCAGTTCTTTTGAAAACATCTCCATCATCCCTTCCATATTCAGGCACAGAGTGTAGATTTCTTCATAAATTTTCTGAAATTCAGGATTCCTGTCCAGCAGTTTCATAATCATATCCGGATCATCCTGACTTAGAAATACCAACCACTCTTCCAATTTATTCTCTATCTTTTTATCTTTATTGTGGATGATGTTATTAAAAATGTCAAGACATACAAATGTATACTCCTGTAATAGATTGATCTCCATAGGCAATTCCTTTCTACTGATGATTTTTTTCTGACTGTTCTCTGCAGATTTTCATTTTGACCATTTATTTTAATTACATTGAATCGATGCTTTGAATAAAAGCTGTTGACCTTGTTCTGAATTCAGATGCTCCATGAATCGGAGTAATTACAGAATACATGACAAATACTGGAATTGCAATTTGTATTTTGTTCATAACTCATCTTTTTTGTCGATAAAATTGTGGATAATTTTTTTTTGGGGGGGGAGGATAACAAAAGAGTCCGGACATACATTTTCTGTATATCCAGACTCTTTTCTTTTTAACAAAGCTTTTCACAGCTCAGTTCATTTTCATCCTGTCTGCATTTCTTAGGCTCTGCGTTTCTTTTTAAATGCAATTACGATCACTGCACCTGCTGCAAGCAATGTCATTCCGAAGAATGGAATTACATTGGCTGCATCTCCGGTCTTCACTGTGGTAGTCTTAACGGCATCTGCCTTCTTATCAGAATCATTCTTATTTAAGTCATTCTTATTTGAATCATCTTTCTTTGAATCATTCTTCTTATCATCGTCAGCTGCCGGTTTCTTTTTCAGACCATCCAGTGCCTTCTCGATTGCTGCTGCCATTGCGTCAACTTTATCCTGTTCGGATTCTTTCAGACCCTTTTCTACCGCTGCGACTGCATCATCCAAAGCTTTCAGACTTTCTTCTGTATACTTACTTCTGTCAATCTTCTGTACTTTTTCCATTGCTGCATTCACTGCTGTATAGTCTGCATCTTTTTCCGGTTCAACTACCGGGCTTTCTACCAGTTCGCTTAATGCTTTCTCAATTGCTGCTGCCATTGCATCAACTCTGCTCTGTTCGGATTCTTTCAGACCCTTTTCTACTGCTGCGACTGCATCATCCAAAGCCTTCAGACTTTCTTCTGTATACTTACTTCTGTCAATCTTATCTGCTTTTGCAATTGCTGCATTCACTGCTGTATAGTCTGCATCCTCTTCTACAGCCGGTTTTTCAACCAGTGCTGCATACGCATTATTGATTGCTGCTGCCATTGCATCGACTCTGCCCTGCTCGGATTTCTTCAGTCCTTCTACTACCGCTGCAACTGCATCATCCAGTGCTTTCAGACTCTCATCTGTATATTTGCTTCTGTCTACTCCTGCAGCTTTTTCTTTTGCTGCATTTACTGCTGTGTAGTCTGCATCTTCTTCTACAACCGGTCCGTCATTTTTTGCCAGTGCTGCTACGGCTGCCTCAAGAGCTGCCTTCGCATTGGCTACTTCAGACCAGGACTTATCCGGCTGATTTCCTGCATTGATCGCTGCATCAAGTTCTGCGATCAGTGCTTCAGATGCTGTGATCTGCTCATTCAGAGCTGCTACAGATTCTGCTGTATAAATATCCTTTGCCGCCTCTGTCTTTGCTTCTTTTAATATCTTCCGGTATTCTGTCAGATCATATGGGTCTGAATCTGTTGCACTTCCATTTACCTGGATCTCTACGATATGGTTCTCATGTCCGCTTGTAGTATTACTTCCAACTTTACCCATTGCGTACAGACGTACATATCTTCCTGTCACAGCTTCTCCGCTGTATAATGCTTTTCCTGCTGAAGTTTCTGCATATAATGTATCTGTCGGATCCACACCTAAATTATATACATCAGAATCTCCACTGTAATAGAGAACTGTCTTCTTCGCAAAATCTGCTGTATCAGATACTACCAGTGCGGTTGCCTTATAAGTTCTTCCATCAGACCAGTAACGCCATAAGTTTACATTGTTGATCTTGCACTGCTGTCCAAGATCGATCGTAATATAAGAACCTTTATCTTTTCCATCTTTTCCATAGATTGCATATTTATCAGAATTATTGTAAACACCATCTACTGCATTGGAAAGCGGACTTCTTGTATTGGTCATATCTGTTGTCTCATCAGGGTCTACCCATGCAGATGTTACATTTTTCTGATATGCCAGATTCTCTACTACTTTTGGTACAAGTGTTGCATAACCTGCTGTCAGTGCCTCTTTTGCTGCCTGGATCGCTGAAGCATCTCCACCTGAGATGGCACTCGTTGTATTGGAAAGAAGCGTATCCATATTGGCTGCTGTCCAGGACTCAGTTGTCCAGTTATCTTTTTCTGCTGTGATCTTCTTCACAGTCTCTGCCAGTCCTGATGTCGGAACTTCATCGTAGCCAAGACTTCTGTCATAAACTGCTACATTTGTCACAGCTCCGTTTACACCGTTACCAACGATCTTTGCTGCCGGAACTGCGAACTCTTTGTTCTCTGCATTATATACAGACGCACTTATCTGTCCGTCTACATAAATACGAACCAATCCGTTATTTTCTTTTACACCAACGATCATAGATTCTGTTGCATCGGAAATAACTGTATCAGCTGTTGCTGTCACACCGTTTACCGTGAAATACGGATGTCCTTCTGCATTAATTCCGAGTTCATAAGCATCTCCCTGCTTTACAAGGACAACACTTCTGTCTGCTGTCTGAACCTGTGCTGCTACTGTGAATCCGTTGGTTCCTTCTACGCTGCGGTCTTTTCCACTGATCTCGCTGTTGCTTCCCTCTACAGTTTCTTTCTCTGCAATCTTATTCTCTGCATAGTATGGAGCTGAGATCTTTCCTGTGATCTGATTTCCGGCTGCATCTGCTCCACTCTCTGCGGATACTTCTACAACATCGCCATCATTCAGTGCTGTAGCAAATGTCAGTTTAAATGTACGCAGGTCTGCATACTCTGAAACTGTCACATTATCAACTACTTTGTCATTTACTTTTACTTTCAGGCCTGCATTTCCTTTGATCTTTTCACTTAACTGCACCTGAAGCTCTGTTCCTGAAACACTTGTCAGGCTCTTGAATGTCGGTGCAGTTGTATCTGCATTCTGGCTCAGAGACCATACCTGTACTTCACCCGGCTGAAGTGTAACGGATACTTCTTCACCCTTTGTATAAGTATCTTTTGCTGTCGCAATCGTTCCATTCGGAGAATAAGTATGTACTGTACTCATGTAGTAAGTACCGGCTTTTGCAACTCCGATTGCATCATTCAGTGTAAATGTGATCGTCTTCTCTGTTGCAGACGGGTTTCTCATGGAAATGATTCCTGCATTTCCATCGAAGCATGCAAATCCATATGGATTCTGTACTTCACCGCTGCTCATTCCACCATTTCTGTAAGTGCTGAGTCTTGTTGCACTGGATGGATGGCTACCGATCATCTTCGCATTCTTCAGCTTGGAGAAATTTTCTTCCTCCCACTCAAGGAACTCTGCATTTACAAGATATTTATCCTTGTCCAGCAGTGAATCAGAGTAATAAAGCTCCCAGAATGCAGTTCCTCTTGTTCCCATCATATACAGGTAATTCTTGAACTGTTCTGCTGTCATGGAGTCAGCTACGATTCCTGTTCCTTCACTTCCGTAGATCGGATCGTGATTATAAATATTTGCCAATGGGAACTGAAACTGGTGTACCTGAACAAACTCATAGTAGTTCGCATCACGGTAAGTCAGCATATTGTCCATCTTATTATTCAGTGTACCATTACTGATCTCTCCACGGTCTCCTGCACACTGTAACCATACAGAGTTTGCCCACTGTAAGAACCATGGACTTGGGTTTACATAACAGGTCAGGGAGATCCACAAGTTCTTAATATTATAATCTTTCTCAGCCTGACGGACATTCTCCATCAGCACGATCCATTTCTCCCAAAGGTCTGTCACATGGTACATCTGATTCTGTCCACCATACATATGGCGGTGTTCCTCACTGTATCCTACAACACCTTCTCCTGACGGGAATGCATTATACTGTGCAACATCTGCAAATCCATCCCACTTCCAGTAGTTTACTCCATAGTCATGCATCCAGTTGATCGCCATTTCTTCAAACTTCTGAACATAAGTTGCATCTGCAACATCAATGGAACCACCGGACTTACTTCCTGTTCCGCTCTTTGTCAGGATATCTGCCAGAGAACCGAAGAAGTTGTATCCTCCTCTTGGTCCAATCCATACACCGAAATCAGATCCCAGTTTATTTACCAGGGAACTGGATGTTGTCAGTCCATTCGGGAATTTGGAGTTGAACTCCCAAAATCCTGTTGTATTCAGGGTCGTTCCGGAACGTACGGAATCTACAACTGATGTATTATTGTAGTTGTTCCATCCATCATCCACTACATAGGAATCCATCGGGCGAACTCCGGTCTGTGTCAGTTCCTTCTCGATTTCAATGAATGAGGAAAGGATATTATCATCATCAATTCTCATCATGTTGTCGAACCAGGAGTTGTACTGCAGACGGAAATCTGACGGAGTTGCAATACTGTCGATATAATCATAAAAATCACTTTGGATGACTCCCTGATCACTTCCGTCACTATGGCTTGCACCAACAACGGTCTGCCAGGAAATATACTTTCCATCCTCAGTCAGCTGTCCGTCTCTCTCAAAATCTGTAAAATTCTTTCCTGTATAGTAGCGTACATGTCCCAAACCTGATTCAATCTGTGTATCAGTTTCCGGGAATTCTGATCCCACAAACATTCCATCAATATAGATCGGCTGTCCGAGATTTGCCTTATATTCGCTCATCTCTACAACACCGCCGACTCCCTTCGGAACAGTCCATGTCTTATCGCTGTCTGTGACTGTCAGATGCTCGCCATCGATATAATCCATGCGGACATCCTTATCTTCACTGTCAATCTCCAGGAACTTACGCATGAAATGATCTCCATCATACATGACAATCTTTTCTGTAATATTGGCTTCGCCTGTTCCCATCTCAACCGGATCAAATTCAAAAGTGATCATCTTACCGGTCTTATTAACATCATTGATCACTGCTGTTGTATCATCAATCGAAGTCGATTTCAGTGTCAGTTCACTGGATTTGATTTCTTTTCCGGCAATCTGTGTACCTTTGTCAAGAACAGTTGTTCCGGCTGTATCCTGCACATCCAGTTCTCCGACATTCATAAACTTATTCCGGTTTGCATCCTGCCAGTGGTAGGACTCAATACCAACCAGTTTGATCTTGGATGTCGTCACTGTTTCATCCAGCTCGATCGCATCCGGCTTTGTATTTGCATCGGTTGTCAGTGAAATTTCTGCATTTCCACCAACCGTTGCATCCTGCCATGCACTGCCATCCCAGTACTGGATCTTCAGTTTGGTCAGACGTCCGGTACAGTTATACTTCGCACTATTATCATAACGCGGTGTATAAACCACTTTTTTTACTTCTTTTTCTGATCCAAAATTTACTACCAGTTTCATATCATCCGAATTAGAACACCAGAAATTGCCTGTTGTATCGGTAATCCCGTCTAATATCTGACTGCTATTTCCCTCACTGGTCGTATATTCTTCCAATGAAACTGCCCCGTTACTTGTCTCATCCAGCGTCTTAATCACAAATTCTTCTGAATTTTCTCCCGGTGTGAACACTGAATTTCCAAGCAGGTTCTCAATTTTTGTCGTGGAAAGCCTGTCATCAGAAATACTGAACTCACGGCTGAGCTTATCATTTCCAATGGTCACAATATTTCCACTCTTCGTAGCACTGACTGCATCCTGTGCGGCTTCTACTTCAGTCACTGCAAGCGGTGAGATCTGCACACAGCTTAATGCTGTCACAAGTGCAACCGCTTTTTTTAGTTTCCCTTTCATCATAGAAACTTATCTCCTTCCTCCCTTTTTCGTGAGTATCTTATTTATATTAAGATACATCCTACTTTATTGTATCTCTTTTTTCCTCTCAAATCTTGTCACCCCCCCCCACATTTTTTTACTGTTTTTTGTCTGATTCGGAACTATTCGGATCTGTCTCGCATCCGTTTAGTGAAAGGGATTTGATTAGACTGGTATATTAATAAAGGTGCTTATGACCTGATATCCTATGCATCGGATTATCTGAGACAGGTCATAAACACCTTACTTTATTATTAGAAATGATGAAAAACTATTTTCAATTATTATCCCAGCATTTCCCGGAGCATTTTGTTGACCATTCCCGGATTTGCCTTTCCTTTCATGGCTTTCATCGTCTGTCCGACCAATGCACCGAGTGCTTTTTCTTTTCCTCCTCTGTAATCAGCGACTGCCTGTGGATTGTCAGCAATGACTTTCTCCAGCGTCGTTCTGAGTGCATCTGCATCATTGACTGTCTTCAGTCCATGCTCTTCTACATATACATCCGGCTCAATATCATTCAGGAAGATCTGTTCAAATACTTCTTTTGCCACAGAACTATTTACTGTACCCGCATCATTAAGCTCGATCAGCTTCGCCAGATTCACCGGTGAGAACTTCAGATCTTCTGCTTCCATGCTGTGTTCCTTCATCAGACGCATCGTCTCTACCATCAGCCAGTTGGATACTTTTTTCGGCTTATTGCAGATCGCAGTCGTCGCTTCAAAAAGATCTGCCATATGCTTGGATTCTGTAATGATCTCTGCATCATATTCCGGGATGTCAAATTCTTTTTTGTAACGCTCCAGCTTCTCTGTCCGAAGTTCCGGCTGCTGTGCCCTGATTTTTTCGATCCAGTCGTCACTGATCACGATCGGAACAAGATCCGGTTCAGGGAAGTAACGGTAATCCTGTGCATCTTCTTTGGAACGCATTGCATAGGAATGTTCTTTATTATCATCCCATCTTCTTGTCTCCTGGGTCACTGCTTTTCCTTCTTCCAGCAGCTCGATCTGTCTCTGACGCTCTCCCTCAATTGCATGAGCGATTGCTTTAAAGGAGTTCAGGTTTTTCATTTCCGTTCTTGTACCAAATGTATCCGAACCAACTTCCCGAACAGAAAGGTTTACATCCGCACGCATAGATCCTTCCTGCAGCTTGCAGTCCGATGCTCCCAGATACTGTACGATCATACGGAGTTTCTCAAGATATGCGATCACTTCCTCAGCGGAACGCATATCCGGCTCTGATACAATCTCTACCAGCGGAACTCCGCTTCGGTTATAATCAACCAGTGATGTATCATCCCATTCATCGTGAACGAGCTTTCCTGCATCTTCCTCCATATGCATTTCATGGATCCGCACTTTTTTCTTTCCGCTTCCGCTTTCAATCTCTACATATCCATCTCGTGCGATTGGAAGATAAAGCTGGGAAATCTGATAGTTCTGCGGATTATCAGGATAAAAATAGTTCTTGCGGTCAAATTTACATACCTGCGTGATCTTACAGTTTGTTGCAAGTCCGATCGCCATCGCATATTCTACAACCTGCTTATTCAATACCGGAAGCGACCCAGGCATACCGGTGCAGACCGGGCAGGTATGCGTATTCGGTGCCCCACCAAATTCGGTACTGCATCCACAGAAAATCTTTGTCTTTGTTGCCAGTTCAATATGAACTTCCAGTCCGATCACTGTCTCATACTGCTTTGCCATGATTACTGTACCTCCTTTTCCGCTGTCCATCCGATCTGTGCAGGAACTTCATGCACTTTCTTTGTCGCACATTCATAAGTATATGCGGCACGGATCAGCGTCTTTTCGTCGAATACATTTCCTATGAGCTGCATTCCCACCGGCAGCCCTTTGCTGTCTTTTCCTACCGGCACACTCATGCCCGGAAGTCCGGCAAGATTGACAGAGATCGTATAAATATCTCCCAAATACATTTTCATCGGATCATCCAGACTCTTTCCAAGCTCCGGTGCTGTTGTCGGGGCTGCCGGTCCTAAGATCAGATCGTATTTTTCAAACGCGCGGTCAAATTCCCTCTTGATCAGGGCTTTTGTTCTCAATGCTTTCAGATAATAGGCATCATAATATCCTGAACTTAATACGAAAGATCCCAGCATGATCCTTCTCTTTACCTCTGCTCCAAATCCTTCGGAACGGGTCTTTTTATACATATTATGAAGTCCCTCATACTCTTTGGTCCGATATCCATATTTTACTCCGTCGAAACGTTCCAGGTTGGAGCTTGCCTCTGCTGCTGCGATCGTATAGTATGCCGGGATTGCATATTTTACAAGTCCCAGATCAAATGCTTCTACCACTGCACCTTTTTCTTCAAGCACTTTCGCTGCCTGCATGACTGCCTGATTCACTTCCGGATCCAGACCCTCTCCCATATAATCTCTCGGGATTCCGATTCTGAGTCCTTTTACATCTTCTACCAGTGCTTCTGTAAAATCACAGTCATCCCGTTCGATCGAAGTACTGTCTTTCTCATCGTGGGATGCGATCACTTCCAGGATTGCCGCACAGTCTGCCACATCCTTTGCTACCGGTCCGATCTGATCTAATGAAGAACCATATGCCACCAGTCCATAACGGGAAACTGTTCCATAGGTCGGTTTCAGTCCCACTACTCCACAAAAAGAACTTGGCTGACGGATCGATCCACCGGTATCAGAACCAAGTGCATAATAACATTCGCACGCAGCCACTGCCGCACAGGATCCACCAGAAGAACCTCCCGGAACATGTGCTGTATTATGAGGGTTTTTCGTTGGTCCATAATAAGAAGTCTCCGTCGTACTTCCCATGGCAAACTCATCCATATTCGTCTTTCCAAGAATGACGGCCCCTGCATTTTTCAGGTTTTCTACCGCCTGAGCTGTATAAGTCGGCTGAAAACCTGAAAGGATTTTGGAACTGCATGTGGTAAGCTGACCCTCAATGCACATATTATCTTTGATTGCTACTGGAACTCCTGCCAGCGGTCCGGTCAGTTCTCCTGCGTCGATCTTTTTCTGAATTTCATCTGCCTGTGCATATGCCCCTTCTTCATCCAGTGTCACATAACTGTTAATCGCCGGTTCTACTTCTTTTGCCTGCTCGATTACTGCCCGGACTGCTTCTCTGACCGTCACCTCACCGGCTTTTATTTTTTTGCCCAGTTCAAGGGCTGTAAGTTTTAATAAATCCATCTTCATCTCACTCCCTTTACCCTATCGTCTTCGGCACTTCAAAGCTGTCTTCTTTCCGAAGCGGTGCATTTGCCAGTGTCTTCTCTTTATTATCACCATTTGTTACAACATCTTCCCTGAATACATTCTGCACCGGAAATACATGAGACATCGGTTCAATCCCGGTAGTATCCAGTTCATTTAAAGTATCTATATAATCCAGCATCTGCTCCATATCGCTTTTGGCGGCTTCTTTTTCTTCCTTCGAAAGTTCCAGTTTTGCAAGGATTCCAACATATTCTATCGTTTCGTCTAAGATTTTATTTGCCAATTCTGTCACCCTTTCTCACTTCATTTTCTGTAAATATCATAAAATGCCTCATAATCCTGACTTCCAATCTTTTTGGATGGTGTCAGGATCATTTTTCCTGTCACGGTGATTTCCGTTCCATCCGTCAGTACTGCATTTTTATAGATTGCATTTTCATTTCCCGATTCTACCATGATCGAATAATTCTGATAATTCAGGCTGTCATATTCCTCATCATACAATTCTCCGAGATAGATCTCATACTCCATCACAGCCCAGTCTTTTGTTCCAGAGACATCATACACCCCTGCCGGAATCTCTTTTCCTACAGTATACTTCTTTTCCGGCTGGAGAGTATACGTCACACTCAGCGGATTATCTTCTGACTGTATCTGTCCGGTCTGACCATTTTCTGTATGGAAGGCGAGTATCACATCTTCTCCGATCATGACATGGGCTCCATCATACAGTCTCACATCTTCTTTTTCAGTGATATCTCCATTCTCCTCCGACGCATCTTCGGAGAAATAACCATACAGATAAATAGAATTTTCCGGATCCTGTGTCTGGAAAGAACCGTATCCTGACTGGAGCGTTACATCATAAGTTCCTTCAGGAAGATCCGTTCCGACAACATATTCACCATATCCAAGCTCTGTATCGTAAACCTCTCCATGATCAGACAGTTCTCTCGTTACAAACTCATACGGATCTGTCTCATCCACACTTGTATCAACATCTGAACCATCCCACCAGTTATCGCTATCGGCATCATCAAACTGGTTTATCACATTTTCTATCACAGTTTTTGTATAACTTACCGCAGGTCCGCCAACACTAATCAGAATCATCAGCAATACAATGACAGTTGAAATCCATCCCTTTTTCTGCTTTCCTTCCTTTTTCTTTTTCCTGCCCGTCTGCGTCCAATTCTGTCCACGCTGCCAGGAAGTCTGCCCCTGCTGGTTCTGTCCATTCTGCCAGGAAACCTGCCTCTGCTGGTTTTGTCCATTCTGCCAGGAAGTCTGTCTCTGACGGTTCTGCCCGCCAGACTGGTTCGTATGTGAACCGGACGGCTTTCCGTTATGGGATTCACATAAATGCTTTGCCTCTATTCCTTTTCTGTCAAAGCTGCTTTCATTCAGGCGGTAATTTTTCCGCTCAATTTTTGTATTATCAAGGCCGCAAAGTGTACATCTTCCATTTACGAGTTTTCCACCACAAAGATAACATCTTCTCTTTTTCATCTGAACTCCTCCGCTTTTCTGTCCACAACGGTCTCTCGCTTTCCATGACGATCACTATGACTATCTTCCTGCGACACTTTCTGTCTCCATCTGTGTATCGCTATCTGTCTGCTGCACGCTCTGTCTGCTACTATGGCTCCAGTCTGCTCAAATCTCTCGGGAACAAGGTTGTCTCACGCACATTATCTTCGTTCATCATCTTCATCGTCAGACGTTCCATACCGATTCCAAGTCCACCATGTGGCGGCATTCCATGCTTAAATGCACTTAAATACTGTTCCATTCCCTCGTCCGTCATACCACGCTTTTCCATTTTCGCAAGCAGCTCATGATAATCATGAATACGCTGTCCGCCCGTTGTGATCTCCATTCCTCTGAAAAGCAGGTCAAAGCTGAGCGTATAAGTGGAATCTGCCGGATCATCCATTGCATAGAACGGACGCTTCTTTGACGGATAATGCGTTACAAACACAAAATCCGCATCCCATTCTTCTTTTGCATATCTACTGATCAGCATTTCCTCTTCCGGTTCGAGATCAAATGGATTCTTGATCTTTCGGTCATACTTTTCTGCCACAAGTCTCTTGATCTCATCAAATCGTACCGCCGGAATCTCTTTCGTCTTTGGTACTTTAATATCCAGGATCTTCAGCTCTCTTGCATACTCTTTTTCAAGCAGAGCCATCGTATACTGAAGAAATCCGGTCTCCATTGCCATAATATCTTCAAATCCATCGATATATCCCATCTCAAAATCAAGGCTGGTGTATTCGTTGAGGTGTCGCTTGGTATTATGCTTTTCTGCACGGAATACCGGAGCAGTCTCAAATACACGGTCAAAAACGCCAACCATCATCTGCTTATAGAACTGCGGGCTTTGCTGAAGGATCGCCGGTCTGTGGAAATATTCCAGCCGGAAGAGGTTTGCTCCTCCCTCAGCACTTTTCGCACCGATCTTCGGAGTATGGATCTCTGTAAATCCTTCCTGATAAAGGAAATCCCTGAACCCTCTTACAATACCTTCCTGAATCCTGAATTTTGCACGCTCTCTGATATTTCTCAGAGAAATTGGTCTGTAATTTAATTTTGCTTCCAGAGATGTATTCAATTTCCATTTTGAAATCGGAAGCGGCATTGGCTCTGCCGGCTCACTTAAAATCTTCAGTTCTCCTAACCGGATCTCAATCCCGTTCGGAGCTTTTTCCGATCGCTCCAGCATCCCTGATACTTCTACTGTATCTGCTTCTTTCACATCTTTCAAGTTAAATTTTGAAACTCCTTCTTCATAAACGCACTGCACAAGGCCTTCTCTTTTTCTCAGAATGATAAAAGCAACGGTTCCCATATCTCTGATCGTATGGATCGCACCATTCACTCTGACTTCAGTTCCGATTCTGCCTGCTTCAAGCAGTTCTCTTAATTCCAGCGTCTCTTTCTTTTTTACTCCTGTTACAAGCTCCATTTTACTTCTCCTTTCAGATTCCAGCATCCCGGTAAAGCTTTTTTCTAAATAGAAAAAGTCCCGGGATACAACAGTATCCCGGGACGGAAATTATCAAATATAATATCCGCGGTACCACCCGCATTGAATCCTCCGTCTGCTCTTCTGTCAGTTCTTTCAGATTCCCCTCTTTGCAGATAACGCCTGCCAAACGTGCTGCCCTACTGATCTTTCAGACAGCCGGCTCCCAAGTGTTCCCTTGATCTGCTCCGCTGTCCGGCGCTCTCAGTCGGTGACGCCTGCTTCCTGTCAGTTTCTGAAGATCAGAGTCTTGTTCTTCGCTTTTATCAATTTTAACACGTTAGCCTGTTAAAACTTGGTTTAAATATTAGCACACTGCTTTTTTAATTGCAAGTTCTTTTTTAAATTTTTAATCTTCACTTTTCTGCTCTATTTTAATTCTTCGCTGACTGTTTCCAATGCCTTATCCAACTGGTTATCCTTCTTCGGATCGGCTTCGTCATACTGATATTCCACTTCTATATCAGGCTCAACACCTTTTTTATTGATGCTTTTTCCACTTGGCGTATAATATTCTGCGATCGTCACTTTAAAGCACGTTCCGTCCCCCAGATCCAGTAATTGCTGCACAACTCCTTTTCCATAGGTCGTTACTCCAACAATCTTTCCTGTGCCATAATCCTGGATCGCACCGCTGAAGATCTCCGATGCACTTGCACTGTATTGATTCACAAGAACTGCCAGCGGCTTTTTAAATTCATTCGTGCCATCACACGTGATCTTATCCGTCTTACCATTTTTATCTTTCGTGGAAACGATCGTTCCTTCCGGCAAAAGAAGCTTCAGCATGTTGCAGACAACATCCAGATTTCCTCCCGGATTATTTCTCAGATCAATCACCAGCCCTGCCATTCCCTGATCTTCCAGATCATCCAGTGCTGCTTGAAACTGATCGTATGTCACCAGATCAAATTCTGACACACGGATATAACCGATCCCGCCATCTTTCATCTCATACTCAACCGTCTGTGCTTCGATCGTATCTCTTGTGGCAGTCAGTGTCTCTTCCTTCCCGTCTCTCAGGACATATAATGTTACTTCCGTACCTTTTTCCCCTTTGATCCAAGATACGATCGTATCCAGTTCTTCATCGCCGACTTCATGGTCATCTACTTTCTCCAGGATATCCCCCGCCTTCAGACCTGCCTTTTCTGCCGGAGAATCCTGATAAACATTTACGATCGTCACTGCCTTTGTATCTGCATCTCTTGTCAGCGTTGCTCCGACACCGGAAAATGTTCCGCTGGTAGATTCCATCAGAGCTTTCGTCTCATCTTTATTGTAATAAACTGTATACGGATCTCCCAGTGCTGCTGCATAACCTGAATAGATTCCCTCTACCAGTGCATCCCGATCCACTTCATCCTGATACAGATAATATTTGTCGATCAGTTGATTCAGTTGATCCAGCTTCTTTGACACATCTCCCTCTGTTACATTTTCTGATGTATAAGAACCGCTGCTGTTCCGGTTCACGATATACCATCCTCCAAATCCAAGGATCGAGATCACCGCCATGATCACAATTCCGGTCAGCAGTCCTGCCGCAAAACCACTTTTCTTTCTGCCTGTATTTTCTTCCATTCCTGACTCCTTTCATCCTTTTATATTCTATGCACAAAGAGGACAAAGCAGACATTTATCCGCTCTGTCCTCCCTCAGTTCTTCCTTTGATGACGTATCTGTCATCTTCTGCTTCTGGTCAGCATACTACAAATATGTATTTGGATTTACTGCCGTTCCATTTAATTCTACCTGAAAATGCAGATGTGCACCACTCGAATATCCCGTTGATCCAACATATCCGATCTGCTGTCCTTTTGCAACTTTCTGCCCTGCTGTCACGCAGATTGCACTATGATGCATATATTTCGTTACGAGACCATTTCCATGATTGATCACGACCCAGTTACCGGCACTGTTGCTCCATCCCGCAATCACTACAGTTCCTGCTGCTGCCGCATAAGTCGGCGTTCCTGCAGGGGCTGCATAGTCGTTCCCCTTATGAGGTCTTGAATCAAAGGATCGTACTTCACCGAAATAACTGGACTGATAGGTCATACCCGGACACGGATGCGTAAAATATCCATTTCCACTGACCACATTCCCACTGGCCGACGGCTTAAAAGAACTTCCTCCACTATTCAACTTTGCCTGCTCCTCCTGCAGCCGTCTTGCCTGCTCTGCTTTCTCCTTCAGTTCTTTGAGCGTATCAGCATTCTGCTGGATCTGCGTCTGGATACTTGCGATCTGTGCCTCTTTACTGCTGATCATCTCCTGAGCCTGCGTCTGCTGCTCTACGAGCTGACTTTGCAGCGTATTCAGATTTTTATATTCTTCCTGAAGCTTTGCCTCTTTGTCCTGTACAGTTTTCACCGTATCCTGAAACTCAACCAGCATATCCCGGTCATAAGAAGACAGCTTTGCCACATACTCGGCTTTATTCAGCAGATCTGTGATCGAACTGCTCGTCATCATCATTTCCAGAAACTGTGTATTACCGCCTTCATAAAGATAACGGATCCTCTTTTTCATGCTGTCGTACTGATCATCTTCCGCGATCTGAGCCTGAATCAATTCATTTTCCGCATCGGAGATTTCATCCTCTTTGGCGGTCAGATGCTCCTGCGTCTCATTCATTTTCTTAATGATCTCATCCAGTTTCTCCGACAGCGTCTTCTTTTCTTCTTCTGCTTTCTTTTTATCCGATTCAAGCTGATCTGCTTTTTTCTCAGCTTCATCAATCGTAACCGCACCGGACTGCGATGCTGTTCCGATACAAAGGACGAACACCAGCAAAATTCCTGTAATTTTCCTCATCCGGCCTTTCATAGGCTTCCTCCTATACTCTCAGATGCTTGCGTACTGTAAAGAAGCTTCCAAGGAAACCAATTCCGATCCCCATGATAAGTCCGATTGGCAATAAGTATGTATATACTACATTTACCGGAAGGAAATCAATAATATTCTTCAGAATACTGAACCGTTCCATGACATAGGAAACTGCCTTATCATAAAGTACATATAAAAGTCCCAGTGGGATCGCTGCACCAAAGATACCGATGATCAGACCCTCGATCACGAACGGTGATCTTACAACAAAGTCTTTCGCACCAATATATTTCATAATAGCGATCTCTTCTTTTCTGACTGTAATACCCATTGTAACCGTATTGCTGATCAGGAAGATCGACACTCCCAACAGGATCGCAATGATCGCAATGGAAATATATGCGACCAGCATATTAACGCTGGACAGTGTATTAGCTACAACATCCGATTTATTTACTTTCAACACTCCATCCAGACTCTGTGCAAACTTAACCAGATCCTGCTGCGTAGAAGAAAGAGATTTACTTCTTGCGATCAGATCCTGGCTGTTGTCTGTCGTCTTCATATAAACTTCATAGTTATCTGAATTGGCCAGCGGATTGTCATCTTTAAATCCTTCTGCAAGCTCCAGATTATCTCCGAAATAATCCTTCTGAAAATCCTCCCATGCCTGCTCTGCTGAAATATATTTCACCTCTGAAACGTCATCTCTTGCTTTCAGTTCCTCCCCGATCTTCTGGATCTGCTCATCTGTAGCCTCTTCATCAAAGAAGACCGTGATCGCCACACCTTCCTCAGCACTTCGGATGATATACTGAAAGTTTACAAGAATCGAGAAAAATAATCCGAACAGGAAGATACAGGCTGACATCGTTGCAATGGATGCCAGAGAGAACATCTTATTTCTCCAAATACTCTTAACTCCCTGCTTTCCAACGTATCCAATCGTACTAATTCTCATCTGTATACCCACCTTTTCGTTCATCACTGACAATGACACCCTGCTTCATAGTAATGACGCGTTCGTTCATCTCATTTACGATTTCCTGATTATGCGTAACAACAAGCACGGTTGTTCCACGCTCATTCGCCTCTTTCAGAAGGCTCATGATCTCCCAGGAGTTCGTTGGATCCAGGTTACCTGTCGGCTCATCGGCCAACAGAATGGCAGGCTCATTTACGATTGCCCTTGCGATCGCTACTCGCTGCTGCTCTCCTCCGGAAAGTTCCTTCGGAAAAGACTTATACTTCTGTGCAAGTCCTACCAGTGACAGGGCAGCCGGTACTTTTTTCTTGATCACCTTGCCCGGTGTCTCTGTCACCCGCAGTGCAAACGCAATATTCTCATAAATATTCCGGTCTTTCAGAAGACGGAAATCCTGGAATACAACTCCCAGTCCTCTTCTGTACTTTGCAATATTCCGGTGTCTCATACGGTTTAAGTTCTGTCCGTTCACGATAATCGTACCATCAGTCGGATTCAATTCTTTCATAATCAGACGAATGAGGGTGGATTTACCCGACCCACTGTCACCAACGATGAAGACGAACTCTCCCCGCTCGATTTTTACGGATACCCCGTTCAGAGCTGCATTGCCCTTGGAGTACTCCTTCTTCACGTTTCTTAATTCAATCATATGTTCCTCCTAATTATCCATACTCCGCAAAATTCCTAGTATTCTAATGACTCCATGTACTTCATGTACTTCACTACCATCAGAGCGATCTTGAACGTGATCGCATCCTCAAAGACACGCAGATCAAGACCTGTACTCTTCTGCAGTTTATCCAGTCTGTATACCAGAGTATTTCTGTGGATGTAAAGCTGTCTGGATGTCTCGGATACATTGAGACTGTTCTCGAAGAACTTATTGATCGTAGTCAATGTCTCTTCATCAAAGTCATCCGGAGATTTTGCTTCAAAAATCTCCTTGATAAACATCTTGCACAACGGAAGCGGAAGCTGATAGATCAGTCTGCCGATTCCAAGAGTTGTATAGGCAACGATATCTTTCTCACTAAAGAAGATCTTGCCTACATCCAACGCCAGCTTGGCTTCTTTATAAGATTTGGAAACTTCCTTGATGTCGTTGACGATCGTTCCATATGCTATATGTACCTGCTCGTCACCTCCCTCTGACCGGAGCAGATCCAGCATATCCTTCGCCATTTTTTCAAGTTCTTTATTTCCATCTTTCTCTGAAAGTTCTTTTACAACAATAATATTCTTCTCATCTACCGCAGTTACAAAATCGCGGGATTTGCCTCCAAGAAGATTCCGCACATTGTCAAGAGCCGCACTGTCTTTTTCATGAGATGTCTCAATAATAAAGATAACACGTTTCACTTCCGTGTCAATATGTAATTTTTTGGCACGATTATAAATATCCACAAGCAAAAGGTTATCCAAAAGCAGGTTCTTGATAAAATTATCCTTGTCAAATCTCTCCTTATATGCAACAAGAAGACTTTGGATCTGAAATGCCGCGATCTTGCCGAGCATATATTCGCCCTCACTGTCTCCATTGGCAACAAGCACATATTCCAGACGCTGCTCATCAAAGATCTTGAAAAAATGTCTCCCCTGAATCACCTGACTGTCAGCAGGGGATTCCACAAATGCAAGCACTGCATCCGAACAGTTCTTATCCACCTCACCTGTAGCCGCCAGTTCCTTTCCCTCTGTATCTAACACACAAAAATCAACCTTGGAAATCCCCTTCAATCCTTCAATCGTATTCTGAAGTATCTGATTAGAAATCATCCTTTTTCCTCCATTCCATCCGTTCTTCGATATGTGCAATTTACACATACCTTTCGTGTCGATTTTTTTTACGTACACATTTCCACTTAGTATATTAAGTCAAAACTGCAAAAAAATAAAGAGTAAATCCTTTTATTTTAGTCATTTCTTTGAATTTTTTACAAAAAATTCATATTTTCAGACTTGGCATAGTTCACAATTTTCCGAATATAGATCTTATTTTCAGGCAAATCCGTTATTCTTTTTCCTGTTCTACATGATATCTGAAAATTTTCTTCTGAATGAAAAAACGAATCCGGTTTCTCAACTTTATCTCATCCAGATGCCCTGTGAACGCACAGCCGCCTCCCAGCCAGACCCGTACATTCAGAAGGGCTTTATTTGCCGTAATAAACCGTTCCTGGAACGGGGACGGCAGCACCGAAAAAATGCAGTCTGTCTCCGTTCCATTGATGGCATTGATCGCATCCTGGATCTGCTCTTCATTCTCCGAAACCACCATCTGCCCGGTAATGCGGATCCCCCGGTTGTGCCGGGACAGAACCGTCTCTACTTTTCCCAGATTTTCCTCACTGTCTGCAAGCAGGAATATTTTTTTATGATTTTTTTGCATATACTTCATGAACATCTTAAGGAAAACGTTCTCTTCAGTTTCCCGGAACAGCTTTTCATTTTCTATCTCTGCCGCTTTCAGGATCTCTGTATTCTCCGGCAGCAGCATCGTCAGTGCATTGATCTGCTCTTTCCATTGTGCATTTTCTCTTTCTTTCATCAGCATATCCATGGAAACCAGCTCGATCGTATCCACTGACTCACTCTCGAGATACTGCATTGCCCGGATCATCGCTTCTTTTGCTGTCAGGATTGGAATCTCCACATCAAATATATTCATCTTTTCTATCATAATAAATCACCCAACCACGCTCCCCATTCTGAGCATTTTATCAAAAATGAGTGGTTTTGTCAAAATAAGACCTTTCTGCTTCCGGTTTTCTATATTTTTTCCTCCGTCTGTGCTGTCCCGTTCTCCTGCGTCCGTCTTCTTTTTGTCACCAGTCCGCCGATCCTCCCGGTCTCTTTGGAAGTAAGTGATTTCCAGCCCTGTGCAAGTACCCGGTCTAACAGTCCCAGTTCTTCCGCAATCTCATACTTCATTTTTTCTTCCTCTTCCAGTTCGTTTAAATTGATCGGTTTTTCTTTTTTCTTTCCCATATTCTGCCTTCTTTCTTTTTTTAGAAGTATTTCCCGATCAGATCAGATTATACTGAAAAACTGATTCCTGTCATCTGCCCGTAAAACGAACAGGACGGAGCAGATACCGGTCAAGTATCTGCTCCGTCCCTCTTTATAAGATGATACAAATATAAGTGAATCGTCAATTATTCGATTGCTTCTGTCTCGATCACAAATTTTACACTTCCATCCATCTTGCTGTCCTTACCACTGAATGTATTGTAGGTGCAGTCATCAGAGGTCAGTGCTTTGAGCCTGTCAAGTACATCTCCGAATTCGTCTTCTACTGTACTCTTTAATTTACTTGTTCCTTCTTTATCGAACTGATCCATACCATCTGCCAGCTTCTTTGCTCCTTCTGAAAGTGAGGAAGCTCCTTCACGAAGTGCATTGCTGTTGGCTGAAAGTTTCGCTGCACCGGCTGACATCTGTGAACCAAGTGTATTCAGACCGGATGCAAGCTGGTTCGTTCCGCTCTGCAGCGTTCCTGCTCCGGCTGCCAGTGTTGAACTGCTTCCTTTCAGTTTCTCTGCACCTGAAAGAAGAGAAGTATTATAAGATCCGAGCTGCATAAATCCGCCATTCAATTCAGTAATTCCCTGGATTGCTGTCGGGAACTGTGCCTGAACAGATGTATTCAACTGTCCAAGTCCGCCTGAAAGAGTTCCAAGTCCGGTATTCAGTCCCTGCATTCCCTGATTCAACTGAGTCACAGATGCTGTAAGCTGGCTGATTGAATCTGACGGAAGACTGTCCTTTGCTGCTGCAATAGCATCCAGTTTCTTCTGCATTTCCGGAAGCTGCTGCTGTAATGCTGCTGCAGTCTCTTTAAATGTCTTCAGATTTGTCTGAAGCGTTGCTGCCCCGCTTGTGATGGCTGACAGGTCAAAGGTCGGTACACTGACCGTGATCGCAGATGCTTTCTGCACATTGTTCAGTCCGTCTGCAGCAGTCTGTGCATTCTGAAGTGCCGTAATTGCTGTACTGATCTGATCTCTTACTGACTCATCTGTTGTCGCATTTAACTGAACCTGCAATGCACTAATCGCATTTGCAATCTGCGTCTTGCTTGTATTGGCTGCTGCCTGTGCTGCATCCACTTTTGTATTGTAATCTGTAATCTTCGCATTGACATCTGCAACCGCTGTCTCACAGTCACTTTGCAGTGTTCCGAGCTGGGTATTGATTGCATTGAGCTGTGTTTCCATTCCGGTCAGTGCTGCTGCAATATTGGCTACCGGTGTGGCAATTCCTGTCTGAAGACTTGCAGAAAGAGATTCCGTTGCAGAAATCAGTTCATTTCCGGTTGTCACCATACCATTCACCTGCGTCAGAAGTGCTGTCACTTCCTCTGAGCCAAGTACTGCCTGTAACTGCTTTGTACCTGCTGCAAGCTGGTTGGCTGCGATCACCAGATCGTCTGTCGCCTCTCCTTTTCCGTCAGCCGCTTTGCTCAATGTATCTACGGCTGTCTGCACCTGCTCCAGACCTTTGCTTAACTGAGATAACTGTGCGGCACCTGCTGCAATCTTCTGCTCGCCTGCCACATAGGAAATCACTCCATTTGCCAGTGCATTGGTTCCACTTGTATAGTCTTTAACGCCTTTGACAACTTTGCCTACTCCATTGACATACTCTGTCACGCTGCCGTTCAGTTCTCCGTTGCTGCCAAGATATTTCTGAATGCCCGCATTCAGTTCATCTGCACCTGCTGTATAGCTGCTCACTCCGTCTGCCAGTGTGGAAGCACCATCTGCCAGTGTTCCTGATCCGCTGACCAGTTCCAGTGCAGCATCTTCCAGCTCATTCAGTGAATCTTTCAGTGAATCAACATCTATGATATTATCCATATCCATATCATCCAGCAGATCTGTCAGGGCAACTGTAAAGGTGGAAGACATTGTGAAATCAGTTACATCTGCCTCCATCTCAAAGTTCTCTGGAATCGTTACGCCTTTATCCTCAGCTTCTTTTGTTGTCTCTTCATCCAGATCAAGGCTGTCTTTCAGTCCCGGCATACCAAATCCGACTACAATATTACGGCTTCCGTCTGAAATAACTTTTCCATTGTCGATCGTTACATTGCTGAAAGTTTCATTCGGAAGAATCATTCCGGTCATCATGACAAATGGTGTATAAACTTCCTCTTCTTTTCCATCCACTGTGACGGTCTTCTTTTCGTTATTTGTATACTGTACCTGGATCTTGAGATGTCCGCTCTTTCCCTTCAGCTCATCCGCTTTTACTTCCTTGCCGTCCAGAAAATAGGTCAGTTTTACGGATACCGGAAGTTCCTTATCTGTCGTACCCTGATAATAAATATCTTCTCCCGCAGTATTCCAGGTCAGTTGATCTCCATTCTCCGTAAATGTCTCATCACCTTTGACATTCTTAATCTCTTTCAAAATACTTTCATCAGTCAGGTTTCCCGATACACTTCCAGAATTTTTCAGCCAGTCAGATACCGTCACCTCATCACTATTTCCTGTCGCATCTGCATTGACATAAACCGTTTCTTCCTTATATACATTCTGCGTATCTGTGCTGCCTGCCGCATAAACCGGAACCGCTCCCATCATGACTGACATTCCAACAGCAAGCGAAGTTGTAAGGCTATGTTTGATTTTTCTGTTCTTGTTCATAATTTAACTCCCTTCTATTTCACCTCTGCGGGTTTCTTTTTTGCCCCGAGGAAACCAATCGAGGTCTTGCATATTACCTTGTCAAATATCATAAACATTGCAGGCAGGATCATGATAACTACGATCATACTGATGATCGCTCCCCTTGCAAGGAGGGTACAGATCGAACCGATCATCTCTACCTGTGAGTAGCAGGCTACTCCGAATGTTGCTGCAAAAAAGCTCAGTCCACTGCTGATAATCGACGGCATACTGGTCTTATGTGCAATACTGATTGCTTCCATCTTCTCTTTTCCACGCTGACGTTCTTTCTGATAACGGGTTGTCATCAGGATCGCATAATCTACCGTTGCACCCAACTGGATTGCTCCGATTACAATGCTTGCCACAAACGGAAGGCTGGTTCCCTGATAGAACGGGATTGCCATATTAACCATGATTGCAAACTCAATTACCGCTACCAGAATAACCGGCAGGGAGATCGACTTGAATATGATCATGATAATAAAGAAAATCGCTGCAATGGAAATAGCATTTACATTCACTAAATCCACATCCGTTACATCCTGCAGATCCTTCATCAGTGGAGCTTCTCCAATGACCATTCCACTCTTGTCATAAGACTTCACGATCTTATCAATGGCTGAAATCTGCGTATTGACCTCGTCTGTTGCCGACTCATACTCTGAGCATACAAAGGCAAGTTCATAATCATCGCTCTGAAGCATCTCTTTCATGTCATCCGGGATCATGGAATCCGGTACGGTCGGACCGATCAGAGAATTCATGCTGATTGTCCATTTGACACCCTTTACTTCATCAATCTCTTCAAGCATCTTCTTTTTCTGCTTTGCATCCATGTTCTTATCCATCATGACCATGTGCAGATTGCTCATATTGAAATCTTTCTTCAGTTCTGCATTCGCCACATTACTGTCCAATGTCTCCGGAAGAGACTCTGCAATATTATAGTAAATCTTAGTATGATTATTTCCGTAAATCGCAGGGAACAGAAGGATCAGAAAAATAATGATCCATGCCTTATAATGCTTTGTAATAAATGCAGAAGGCTTATCCATGTTGCTTAAAAGCAGTTTATGCTGCGTCTTTTCAATCGGTTTGTCAAAAACCAGTACCAGTGACGGAAGAACTGTTACACAGCAGACCACTCCGATCAGTACACCTTTCGCCATAACAATTCCGAGATCCCGTCCAAGTGCGAAAGTCATCACGCACAGGGCAACAAATCCGGCAACCGTCGTCACAGAACTTCCAGCAACAGACTTAAATGTATTGGCGATCGCATGCCCCATGGCACGCTCCTTCTCTCCCGGAAACCGCTTTTTATTCTCCTCATAACTGTTTAACAGGAAAATGGAATAGTCCATCGTAACTCCTAATTGCAGAACCGCTGTCAGTGCTTTCGTAATATAGGAAGTCTCTCCCAGAAAAACATTACTTCCCAGATTATAGAGAATCGCCAGTCCGATACTCAGAAGGAACAGGATCGGAACAACGAAGGAACCCGAAGTCAGTTCCAGAACAATCAGACTTAAAAGTGCTGCGATCACAACATAGATCGGAAGTTCTTTCAGTGCCAGATTCTTGATATCTGCTACAACACCTGTCATTCCACTGATAAAGCACTGCTCATTTGCGATCTTTCTCATCTCACCGACTGCATCCATGGAGTCATCTGAAGATGTCGTATTATCAAATAATACAAGCATCATCGTTGCATCACCCTTGAAAAAGGCTTCTCGCAGGTTGCTTGGGATCATCTCTACCGGAAGGCTGATGTCCGCAACATCATCATACCATAAAACATCCTTTACATGAGAAACATTCTCAAATTTTTCTTCCAGTTTTTGAACATCTTTCAGATCCATGTTCTCGACCACGACCATGGAAAATGCTCCCATCCCGTATTCATCCACCAGAATATCCTGACCTTTTACTGTCTCCAGATGCTCTGGAAGATAACTGAGCAAATCATAATTTACTCTCGTCTTTGCCATTCCGATCACTGACGGAATAATCAGCAGGAATCCGACGATCAGCATCAGAACCCTGTGCCTGGCAATCCATTTGCCAACTTTGACCATTTGTATCATCTCCTAAACTGTCTCATATATTTTAGCCTCTTCTAGTATAGCTCGAAATGACCAATAGTCAATATCAGGAAATTAAAAAACTGAATTTTAGTCATTTTTATTGACTTTCACGAAAAACGTGCCATACTAGAAAGAGAAATCAGTAAAAAATCTGCTTGAATTTCTGCAGAATCTGGTAGTAAAATAATAATTTGGTATGCAGACAGATATTTTAATTTGATAAATTTATCGTCATGAGTCATGAATTTTTATTATCATAGAGGAGGCGACTGGATATGGGAAAAGTAGAGGATAATAAAAAATTGAAAATGAATACACTGCTTCAGACAGCATTTGACCTTTTTACAGGAAAAGGCTTTGCAAAGACAACCGTATCCGACATTGTAAATCAGGCCGGACTGGCAAAGGGAACTTTTTATTTGTATTTTAAAGATAAATATGACTTGCGGGATAAGCTGATCGCATTTAAAGCCAGCCAGCTTTTTGACGATGCACATAAGGCACTGGATGCTGCCGTTATCCCTGACTTCGAGGAAGAAATTCTTTTTGTAACGGACTATATCATTGAACGCTTTCAAAATCAGCAGGGACTGATGAAATTTCTTTCCAAGAACCTTTCGTGGGGAGTATTTCAGGATGCGGTCGGAACCGGATCGCTGGTTTCCCAGAAGTTTTACAACCACTATCTCGATTCCTTACAGCGGTATCACGTAGAATGTTCTTCTCCAAAACTTTTACTCTTCACCCTGATCGAATTTATCAGTTCTACCAGCTATAATTGTATTCTTCATAACGAGCCGGTGTCGATGGAAGAATATATGCCTTATATGCACGCCGCACTCAGGCAGATCTGCAAAGTATATATTACAGAAACTCCGGTTTAAAAAAAGAATGTTGGGAGCAAAAGCCCTCAACATTCTTTTTTCAGTTTTTCTCACGTAGATCATTTCGTTAAGACATTGCCTGATACGGAGAACCTTTTTACCGATAACCTGAAACACTTTCTGAAACAATTCCTAAAATAATTCGTCAAAACGCTTCATTGCCTCGGCTGTCTTCTCATGCTTTCCAAAGGAAGTCAGTCTGAAATAATTCTTTCCATTCTCACCAAACCCTGCTCCCGGTGTTCCCACGATCTGTGCATTCTCAAGCAGATAATCAAAGAACTCCCAGGATTCCATCTCTTTCGGGCATTTAAACCAGATGTATGGAGAATTTACCCCACCTGTAAACCAGATATTTTTCTTCTTCAGAGTTTCTGCGATCATACGTGCATTCTCTCTATAGTACTCAATATTCTGCTGGCACTCTGCCATGCCCTCTTCTGTGAAGACTCTTGCTGCCGCATACTGAATGATATATGGCGTACCGTTAAATTTTGTAGACTGCCTTCTGTTCCACATGTCATGAAGACTTAATGTTGCTCCATTAGAAGCCGTAAACACCAGCTCTGTCGGAACAACCGTATAGGAGAAACGAGTTCCTGTAAATCCTGCTGTCTTGGACAGAGAGCAAAATTCAATCGCACATCCTTTTGCACCCTCAATAGCATAAATACTCCGTGGAAGATCCTGATCGGTAATAAACGCCTCATAGGCAGAGTCATAAAGGATTACCGAATCATTCTTCAGGGCATAATCAACCCATGCTTTCAACTGCTCTTTATTGTAGCTTGCTCCGGTCGGATTATTCGGAGAACAAAGATAAATGATATCTGCCTTTACTTTATCATCCGGCATCGGAAGGAAGTCATTTTCCTCCGTTCCGTTCATATAGATGATCTTCTTTCCATCCATCGTATTTGTATCCACATAAACCGGGTAAACCGGATCAGGGACAAGAACTACATTATCATTTGAAAAAAGTTCTGTGATATTTCCTGTATCGCTCTTAGCTCCGTCTGAAATAAAAATTGCTGCAGGATCAACCTCAATGCCATTCCTTGCATAATAATCTGCAATCGCCTTGCGTGCAAACTCATATCCCTGCTCCGGGCCATATCCCATAAATGTCTCAGACACCGCCTGGGAATCAACTGCCTCATGAAGTGCCTCGATCACGCTCTTCGTAAGTGGAAGAGTTACATCGCCGATTCCAAGACGAATGATCTGATCTGCTTTGTCCGGATGCGTTTCCTCATATACTTTTACTCTTCTGGCAATTTCTGCAAAAAGGTAGCTGTCTTTTACGTTCTGATAATTTTCATTTAACTTTGGCATTTTTCTCTTCCTTTCTTTAACCGACTAAAGTACTCTGTAAGTAATATTAGCAGAATTTCTCTAATTAGAAAAGAAGTTGACCGTAATTTCTAAAAATCCATTCTCTGTACCGCTTTTTCTGACTATTCTATGTGCAATTTGTCACAATTTCAGAAAAATATATGTAAAGAAAATACTTTCCACCACAAAGATAACCGGTACTCCGACCATAAACTTTAATTTTCTTGTCTTGTGCCGGAACATCAGCATCCCAGCCAATGCTCCTGTGCAGCCACCTGCAGCCGCCAGAAGCAGCAGCGTTCTCTCCGGTATTCTCCACGCACGTCGCTTCGCCTTCCACTTATCAATTCCGTAGATGATCCAGGTCAGCAGATTCACCACGATCAGATAATACATGAGCCATTTCATAACCCGATCTCCTCTCTTAGCGTAAAGGAATAGATAATCTTTTCTTTTACCGGTTTTCCAAGAAGTCCCTCCAATGCCTGTGCATAATATTCCAGCTGTGCATGATAACGTTCCTTCAACTGCTCCACACTCTTCACCCTGTCCGTCTTATAATCCAGCACTACAATCCCGTCTTCCTCTTCAAAGTAAGCATCTATAATTCCCTGGACAAGGATCACCTCCTTTTTCTGACTTCCCGACTCATCGGAAAATCCCGGATAGATCTGATCTGCATCCACTCCCAGTACAAAAGGCTGCTCTCTCCATAACTTTCCTTTTACGGCTGCCTCCGACATTCTTTTTCCACTGCCGCTTTCCAAAAATAACAAAATATCAGATATACGGATACTCGCTGCCATCTCCGAAGTCATCTTTTTCTGCTTTTCAAAACCTTTCACTGCTTTTTCCAAAGTGGCTTTCGTATATTCCCTGGTAAAATCTAATAATTCCATAAGCTTATGATAAGACGTTCCTCTGGATGCCCCGGTCAGACCTTCCTTTTGATCCTGCAGAAATTCCGGTACTAACGGAACAATTTCCTCTTCCTGATACATTTCCTCACCACGGTCTTCCTGCATCTCAGGCAACTGTTCTCCTGTGTAAATTCTCTTTTTCAGTTCTGAAACTGTAAATTTCAGTTTCATCTGCTCTTCCCGTAAATAAGGATAAGTATAATTCATCTGTTCTGACAGAAGTTCTTTCCATTCCGGCATATACGATTTTTCTGTATCCCAGTGTTCCAGCACTTCTCTCGCCAGTATTTCTGCCTGCCCTGCTGCCGCTGCCCCATAGGATAATTCTTCCCTTGTGACAAGCCGCACCTGTATCCATTTTTCTGCCTGTTCCCACTCTCTCATCAGTGCCGGTAAGATCCAGTTAAAGCAGGTCTTTGCCCCTTCCATCTGATATAGTGCAAGCGTATCTTTTTCATCTGCTTTCCAACGGTTCTGCTTTCCTTCTCTTTTTATTACATCCTCCATCATTTCAACTGCCAGAAGCTCTTCTTCCCCCAGCTTCGCTGTACCGGTCAGGATCATCTTCTCTTTTGCCCTGGTCATAGCAACGTACAAAACCCGCAGTTCTTCCGAAAGATTCTCCAGCTTTGTTCTTTCCTGTATCATTCTTTTCAGAAAGGTTGGATTTTTCGTTCTCTGTTCCAGATCTACTGCATCAATTCCAATTCCCCAGTCCGGGTGGATCACAATACTCCCTCTCTGATCCTGCATATTAAAGCTTTTTCCCATTCCTGCTACAAATACAATTGGAAATTCCAGTCCTTTACTTTTATGGATACTCATCAGACGTACCGTGTCTGCCTGTTCATCCATAATTCCGGCTTCTCCATAATCGACATTATATTTTTTCAACTGCTCAATATATCTGACAAAATTAAAAAGTCCTTTATAACTCGTCCCTTCAAACGCACACGCCTTTTCGATCAGCATCTCTACATTTGCGATCCGCTGCTCTCCTCCCGGCATCGCAGCAATAAAGGTCCGGTATCCTGTCTCTTCAAGGATCTTTGCCAACAGATCATGGATCGGAGTATAGGAAAGTATGCTTCTGAAATGTCGTACCTGCCTCGTAAACTCTGCCAGCTTTTCTCTGACCGCCTTTGAAATCTCTCCGCTGCTGTTCTCCGCTTCTGCTTCTTTTTCTTCACAGCACAGCCAGACAGCCTCGTAAAATGGCAGATTCGGATATGCCAGCCGGATCTGTGCCAGCTCTTCCGCATCCAGTCCGACAAATGGTGAGGTCAACACTGCTGTCAGTGGAAGATCCTGCCTCGCATTATCCAGAATTCGCAGATAGTCTAAAAGGACACTGATCTCATACGTTTCAAAATATCCCTCTCTGCTCACTGAATATGCCGGGATTCCTTCTTCTGCCAGCACTGCTGAAAATACCTCCGCCCAACCCTGGATACTCCGCGTTAAGATCACAATATCCTTATACTGTATTTTGCGGAAAGAATTACTGTCCTTATCGTAAATACAGCCTGAACCCATCAATTCCCTGATGCGTCGTGCGATCATTCTCGCCTCAGCCTCTTTGGCATCTCTTGCCTTCATATCCTGCTGATCAAAGATCAGAACTTCTGTCTTATCCGTAAAACCAGTATCTTCCGGTACCGGTGGAAACTCTGCTCCCGCATACAGAGCTGCATTTTCATCATATTCGATCCCACCAAACTCCCGGAACATCAGCTTTTCAAAAAGATAGTTCGTACTGTCCAGTACTTCCTTTCTGCTTCGGAAATTTTTATGAAGATCAATTCTCTGGCAGGAACTGCTTTCCACGCTGTAGGTATCATACTTCTCCATAAAAAGTTCCGGTCTTGAAAGACGGAATCTGTATATGCTCTGCTTCACATCCCCTACCATGAACATATTATTTCTGCCTTTACTCATCCCTGATACACTCGTCAGGATCGTTTCCTGTACCAGATTACTGTCCTGATACTCATCCACCATCACTTCAGCAAACCGCTCCTGATATTCCTCAGCAACCACAGATGGCATTAATTTTCCCTCAGTATTTCTGGTCAGGATCGCCAGTGCAAACTGCTCCATGTCACTGAAATCGATCATATTTCTCCGTCGCTTTTTTTCATCAAAACGTTCAGTAAACTCCTGCACCAGTCCAGTCAGTGTCCTCATTGCCTGAGCGGAATTCCGCATATCTTCGACCCATTCATCTGCAGTTGCATAGAAATAAGATTTCTGAATTCCATCAATCAAAGCCTTCAACTGCTTCCGGACAGCCTGGACGGATTTCCGCAGTTCCGCATCGACAGTCTCATCCTTTTTACCTGAAAGCTTTTTCCAGTTGAAATTGAGCAGAACCTCACTCATTTTCTCATAAGAGTCTGCCTTTTCCAGCTTTTTCAGTTCTTTTTCATCTGATCCCAATGCCTCTGCATACATATACGGACCTGCCGGGAGCTGACAGATCTCCATTGCCTGTCTGACCAGTCCATACAAATCGCCCAGATGCTGTCTGACACGCTCTTCCACTGTATGCACCATTCTTGAATCTTCCAGATGCTCTCTGTCTATTTCATAATCTTCCACACAGGAGATCAGCCACTGCCCCGGATCAGGATAACTTCTTGAGTATTCATACAACTGGAGAATCAGTTCCTCAATCTTTTTATCCGTTCTGCCTGTTCCGTATTTTTCCACGAATTCCCGGAACTCTTCCTCCTCTTTTGCATAATGTTCTTCCAGCATTTCATCCAGTACATCCTGTTTAAGAAGACGGAGTTCCCCTTCTTCTCCCACACGGAATGACGGATCAATTCCGATCACATGGAAATGATCCCGGATCACCGACAGACAGAATTTATGCACTGTAGTGATCATCGCACTATGTACTAACGATGCCTGCTGCTCCAGGTTCAGATTCCCCGGAGATTCTTCCAGTTTTTTTTCGATCGCTGCCGCGATCCTTTCTTTCATTTCAGCTGCCGCTGCCTCTGTATATGTGACAACAAGCAGCTTATCCACATCCACAGGATTCTTTTCATCCGTGATCCTTGAGATGATCCTCTCAACGAGTACTGCTGTCTTTCCTGAACCGGCAGCAGCCGAAACCAGAATATTTCTGTCACGCAGATCAATAACCTGCCGCTGTTCTTTTGTCCATTTCACTGCCATACTGCCTATGTCTCCTTCTCTATTTCCGGCTTTTTTACTCCCGACTTTTCTTTATCCCTGGCTTTTCTTTATTTCTGACTTTTCTTTATTCCCAGCTTTTCCTTCATACATTCGACTGCTTCTTCCAGTGAATATTTCTGCAACTGACGGTATTCACACCCTTCAATCCGCTGGTCAAATCCGCAGATATCTTTGCAGGCACAGAAATCACATCCTGTATCCTCACCAAGCAGATACGGCAATGCACTTACCTCTCCCTCATACATCTCCGCTTTCAGTTCCTTTTGCTTCGACCTGGTATAAGCAAGTACCGTCTCAAACTTCTCCTGTGGAAGAGCTTTTGATGCACTCCCAAGTAATCCATTCTGATTCCTGCGGAGCGGATAATATAACGAACTTCCTGTCAGATTCGCCTCCAGATGTTCAATTACTTCCTCTTCACCATTCACAAGCCCATCCAGTTTCAGTTCTTTTAAAATACTTTCTTCCGTCTTCTTGTCTGTCTTTTCTCTTGCCACGATCGGATCCTGTATCCTGTAATAAAAAATTCCTGCAGGAACTATCTCCTTTCCCGGATATCTCTTTCCCTCTGCTTCCAGTGCTGCATTCAGATACACCGGCAACTGAAGCTGAAGACCATGATAGAAAGAAGTAATATCAAATACCTTTCTTCCCGTCTTATAATCTGTCACCTTGACATAAACCCGGTTCTCATCTTCGCACGTATCAATCCTGTCGATCTTACCACTTCCGAATTTAAATTCGTATCCTGCCGGTTTAAAATCTCCCTGCTCCATCTGTCGGGTCAATGCCCATACAGACCGGCGGATCAGACGCTTGATCCGATAGATCATATATTCATTTCTTGCACTTGAAAACAGGACTGTATTTCCATAATCCAGAACGCTGCTTTCCACACTTTCATCTATCAGCTCTGTCCTGCGTTCCTCCGGCATTGTTACCCAGTCCAGATTCTCTTCCTCTGCTTTTCTTGCAAAATGTTCTAATGCCTGATGTGCAATATTTCCCAGATCCATCGCCTCAAATCCGTAGGTTTCCCGGTCAGAAAGCCGTAAACCATAACTCAGGAAATGAGCATAGGCACAGGAAGCAAACTTTTCCAGCCTCGTCACACTCACGCGTTCAGGATCAAGATACAGCTTTTCAGCCATCTGACTTCCCAGCATACCGGCTTCTTTTTTATAAAATCCTGCTCTCAGCAGCTTTTCAACCACTGATCTGCTTTTTTCATCGCCTGCAAACCATGTATAAAGTTCTTTCCATTGTGCATCCAGTCCCTGTTCTTTTTCTCTCAGTCCTTCCGCCAGTCTGAGAATCCCGGTCCTTC
>ERZ836877.1394-NODE-1394-length-36836-cov-17.969767_pt1 | contig 36836 bp, 50 predicted proteins | sample MGYA00519469_ERZ836877 | MGnify/ENA primary metagenome ERZ836877 (study PRJEB31850, sample SAMEA3708809) | human gut metagenome | biome: human gut; feature: human-associated habitat; material: faeces | place: China | collected 2014 ...
CGAATGATAGTTACAGTGCAATCGCGCTGCACAATGCAAATGGAACGTTCAACACGGCGACATATCTGCATAGCGGGCTTACTTGGAACGGTATGACGTTTGCGAACAGCGGCAATATCGTCACGGTGAAGGCTACAACGGAACACTACATCCGCGTATCGTTGATCTGCACGGATGCGTCGGCGGTAATTGCGACGATCAATGAGGAGATCAGTTGATGGATACATGCGTATGCTGCGGACAGACGATCCCGGAGGGGCGGATGGTCTGCCCGGAGTGCGAAATAGAAAGCTTTGAAAGGAGTATCAAGATGGATGATGGAATTCAGGCGCAGATCGCCTCCGTGGAGGCGCGATGCAAGAGCAACTCGCACAGGATCGACGAGCTGGAGGCAGACAACAGGGCGCTGCATCAGCTGGCGACCTCGGTGGAGGTGCTGGCGACCAAGCAGGAGGCGATTGAGGAAAACGTGAACGAGATCAAGGCCGATGTGAAAAGCATCAAGGCGCTGCCGGGAAGCCGCTGGGAGGCGGTCGTGAAGGGCGTTATTACGGCAATCCTTGCAGGTCTGATCGGATTTGCGCTGGCAAGGCTGGGGGTGGGAGGCTAGTATGAAGCAGCCCAAACGCAAAAGCAAAGGACGCATGGCGCGGGAGCTGGTATACTACTGCATCTACGCGCTTTCGCTGACGCTCGGCTGGGCTGTGCTGGTCAAGACGGTGGCGGTCATTGCCGACCGCCCCGCCGATCTGACAGACGTGCTGACCTTCGCGGGCGCGGCCTTCGGCGGGGAGCTGCTTTTGCTCCTGCTCAAGAGAGTATTTGCAAAACCAAATGATAAAGACGATGGAGGTACATACGAATGACTGAAAAGAAATTCTTCGAACTGGTAAAGAAAACGGTGGCGGACTACACGAACGAGCATCTGGACAAGTCCGATGGGAAGCAGATTGGAACAGAAGATGTGTATGTTGTGTGGTACTGCAAAACACTCCAGAATTGGAAAGCCCTTGCGAGCACGACACTGTTTGACGGCATGTATTATGAGATTACGATCAACGGCGATAAACAGGAGATGTATCTCGATGCTTACAAAAAGTTCGAGAACCGCGCAATCAAGGTGGAGGGCTAAACATGGATAAGATCATCAAGCGGCTCGGGAATCTCCTGAGCGTGAAGAGCCTTGTGACGCTGGTACTGACGGGCGTGTTCGCCTACATGGCGGTCGCCGGGAAGATCTCGCAGGACTTTATGACGGTGTATGCCGTCGTAATCGCGTTCTACTTCGGCACGCAGAGCCAGAAGCTCCAGGATGCGGTGGACGAGAAAGGAGGCGGTGAGGCTTGAATGCGGCGGAGCTTGTAAAAAAGCACATCGACATTGCGAACAACTACAGGACGGTCTACATGTGGGGCTGCTTCGGGATGCCGGTCACCGAGAACATCATCCGCGAAAAGGCTGCGCAGTATCCGGGCTGGTACACGGCGGCAAAGCAGGCGGAGCTGCGGAAGCTCATCGGAAAGGGATACTTCGGCTTTGACTGCGTGAACCTCACGAAGGGCATTCTGTGGGGCTGGAACGGCAGCCAGAACGCGATCTACGGCGGGGCAAAGTACGCGGTGAACGGCGTGCCGGACGTGTCCGCAGACGGCATGATCTCGAAATGCCAGAACGTCTCCACGGGAAACTGGGAGAAGCTCGTGCCAGGCGAGGGACTCTGGATGCCGGGACACTGGGGACTTTACATCGGCGGCGGGCTTGCCGTCGAGTGTACGCCGGTCTGGAAAAACGGCGTGCAGGTCACGGCGGTCGGAAACCTCGGCCAGAAAAGCGGGTACAATACGCGCATCTGGAAGAAGCACGGCAGGCTCCCGTGGGTGGACTACGGAAATGCCGCGCCCGCGAAGAACGGCGAGATCATCGTCAACGGCAAGCGCTATCCTATTGACCGGCTGCTGGTCGGCGGGAAGAACTATTTCGCGATCCGCGAGATCGTGGAGGTTCTGAATGCGGCCGGCGTCTGCAATCTGACCGTTGGGAACAAGGGCAGCGTTGCCGTGCTGGATAGCAAGTAAGGAGGGCGTATGCTGCGGGGGCTGCCGAGTCTGAGCCGCAGCGATTGGGAGCATTTGATCGACGAATGGATTCTTTCGGAGCGATACCGGGGAATCCTGAAACGGAAGATTCTTGACGATTGGAGCCATGAGCGCATTGCCGAGCGCGAGGGCTTGAGCGTAAACGGCGTCAAGAAGATCATAGCGCGGTGCATGAATGTACTGCGGGAGCATATGTGAAGGCAGCCACTCCGTAAGGGGTGGCTGTTTTTATATCTTTTGTGCCCGAAAAGTGGCCGAAGAGTTGGTTTTTTGTTCTTCGTGGATGCCTCATAATGAGCATAGGAGCTGGCCAGCTTACTATTTTATCGGAGGTACTACTATGGAGTACGCAAGCAATGGCAAGGGAAACCTCGGTGTTACGCTCGGCGCGATTGGAACCGGACTCGGCGTCTTCGGCGGCGGGCTGGGCAATCTGCTCGGCGGTTGGGGCATGTCCCCGGCGGCGATGGCTGCTGGCGCGGTGTGCAGCGAAAACACGCCGGTGACGCGCTACGCGCTCGAACAGCAGAAAACGATCTCGGAGAAGAATATGGAGATCGCCTACTGGCGCGGGCAGGACGAGACGAACCGGAAGATCTCTGACTCCTACAGCAAGCTCGAAAACCGCCTGATCGGTCTTGCGGCGGAAGTACGCGCGAACAAGGATGAGCAGGTGGCCATCAACATGCAGCAGGCCGTGTACAACGGCACCACCACTGCGACGATCGGCTGCATCCAGAACCAGGTTAACCAGCTGCTCGGGCTGACAAAGCTCGTTGTGCCGAACGCCTCCGTGTGCCCCGGATGGGGTGCTGCGAAGGTGACGGTTGAGCCTGCGACGGCAACCACCTAATGCGAAGGGGCGGCAAGCGCCGCCCCAAAAATAAGATGGAGGTATCCTTATGGTAACGATCGATCAGGCTATGCGAGGCGCGGCAAAATTTGCCGACAATGAGATCATTCCACATCTGCCGACGGGAAAGGGCATTGGAGCCGGGATCGCGCTTGCGCTTATCATGGATGGCGGCAAGGCACAGCTGCTCAAGCTGCGTGAAAATCCGGCGGTGCAGATGATGGGCGTGATGGACGAGGCCGGGAACATCGACCTTGACCGGCTCTATAATGCGGCAAGGCCGCGCTTTGACGGCCAGAAGCTGCCGATCACGGTGCCGATCATTGGAGAGCTGCGCTTTGACGTGAGCGATCTCGATAAGCTTTACAGATACATACAGGAGGCGTGAGCATGAGAGACTACATCAACGGACTGTACGCGCGGCTGGAGGAGCTTTCCGAAAAGCCGCTGACGCTGGGACACATCGAAGAGGCTGATGCAGTGGCGGGCCTCCTGTGCCGCCTGCATAAGCTAGACGGAATGGATGGAGACCATTTTCGTGAGTCCACGAAAATGACGGAATTCTCCCGAGAAGATGCCATGCGCTGGGCGGAGCACATGCAGAACGCCGACGGCACGGTCGGGCCGCACTGGACGATGGATCAGACTTCCGCCGTCGCGGATGCGAGCGGAGCCGGGAACGATATTCCGCACTGGGTTTTCGGCGTGACGATGAACATGATGTATTCGGACTACTACGATGTGGCGCGGAAGTTCGGAGTCAACGTGCCGGAGTTCTACGCGGAACTGGCGCGGGCGTTCTTGATGGACAAGGACGGGCCGGAGCCGACGAAAAAGCTCATGGAGTATTATGAGCATATCGCGCGAAATTGTTAGCATTTTGCGTTAGCATTTTGTGTTCTGAGCGCACAAAATTACTTGCGTAAATATAGAATATTTTCTGCGTTCGCAGAAAGAAGAAAATGCCCAAAAGCATTGATGTGCAAAGAAAAGCCCGCAATCTCAATGGATTGCGGGCTTTCTTTTGTGTGGCAGGGGATGAGGGATTCGAACAGGAATACATGCTGAAAAACACTGGAAAAATCAATCGCTTTTTGAGCCGTTAGCATTTTCGTTAGCAAGCTCGTAAAATGCGGCCATTTTATTTTGGGCTTTCAGGCGGTCGGACTTGGCGAGATGCGTATAGATATTGCGCATGGTATTGTAATCAGACCAGCCGCCGATCTCCATTGCCTCAAGCTCTGACATGCCGAGATGATAGGCGAGGGATGCGAAACTGTGACGCAGGCCGTGCGCACCGACATTCGGAATGCCAAGCTGCGCACAGACATCCTCCATGGTACGGTAGAGCGCACAGGGCGTACCCTCCCAAACGGGACCGGAAGTCTTGCCGGTGCGCTGCAAGGCGTCCAGAAGCTGCGGGATCATAATCGGGACATAGCGGGTGCTGGCGGCGGTCTTGGTCTGCTCCTTGCGGACGATCTTGTTATCCGCGTTTTGCACGGCGGAGGCGTGGACATGGATTGTCCTGCTCTTTATGTCGATATCAGAATAGTCAAGCGCCATGATCTCGGACCGGCGAAGAGAGTGCAGCGCAAGTAGCGCGGGAATTTCATATTTGCGGCCTTTCAGGAGCGGAAGGACTTTCAAAACGTCCTCTGGCTGCAAGAATGGCCGCTCTTTTTTCTGCCCGCGCGGGAGACGGACATCCGGGACGGGCACGCCGGCAGCGCGCAGGCAGGAGGCCGTAAAACCCCATGCGTTTTTCAGGGTCTTTACGGCGACCGGCTCGGCATCGATTACCTTCTGCCAGTCGATCTTAACGGGAGGCATATCCAGAACGCTCTGGAAGCGGTGTGCTTTGATGATCTCATAGCCGCGGATTGTCGCGGGAGATGTATCAGACGGAAGGGCAGCTATATAGTCCGTCATGAGGTCGCGGACGGTCTTGTCCGTCTTGTATTTGACTTCGCGGGCGTCGGCGCGGTGCTGGGCCTTGATGAGCTGCGCCTGCTTGATGCAGTCGGAGCGCGTGAGGGCGGAGACAGGGATGCTCTCGCCGCCAAGGCGGAGCTGGATGAACCATGTGCCGGATTTCAGTTTGCGAGGCTCGGGGACTTTCATGGGGACACCTCCAAGGGATACAGAATACCGCTCCGGCAGTGCGCCGGGGCGGATATTTTTATGCACGGAACCAACCGAGGGTGGGACTCAGGATATCCACCACCAGAGCAAAAGCGCAAAGCGCGACGATGCTGAGCAGGATAAGCGTCACAAGCCGATGCATGCGCAGGGATTTCTGCAGATGCTCGCGCTGGATGCGGAGGCTTTTGTTTTCCAGCCGAAGCAGCTCGGAAACGGATTCCGGAGCGGGCGGCGAGATGCCGAAGTATGCGTTCAAATCGATGCCGAGGGCATTGCAGATCGGGCCGACGGTGTAGACCGAGGCGCTTTTCGACTCGCCGCGCAGGTACTGAGAAACCGTATTCAGGGCGAGGCCGGAACGGTCGGCGATGATCTGGTTTGTGAGATGCTGCGCATCCTTCGCTTCGCGGCAGAGCTGCCATAACATTTTTTCCAAGAAAATCACTCCAAAAACACATGATTGGGGCGGAGAAAACCATGGAAAGGGCTGGACACAACCATTGGTGAAAGCGTATGGTATGACTACAGGCGCTCCCAATCGTCTGGCCACAAAAGCCCCGTGCCGACGCAGGCACGCCGGTACGGGGCAATCTCATATGCGATCATCACATCAGCCTCTTTCTCAATATCAGCCCGGTGGTGTCAGACTTGGACACCGTCTATGGATGGCATTTCCCACAAGGGCTATAGCCCTTGCTTATCATCTCGTCACGTGTGCCGGTAGCGGTTGATCGGTTCTTATCCTTGATGCGGTCGGCGCTGGAACAGCCATGCGTGTGAAATACCTTCGTATTTGTGTTCAAAATATACGAATGTGCAGCTTGTTCGCTTGTATCTTCAGTCGCGTCCGATTCAATCTCCTCTTCCGCATATGGGTTTCCGCCGATGCTCTCATAATATGCCGCAGCGGCCTCCGCCTGCTCTTCCTCCGTGTAATACAAGTCGCCAGTGTCTGGCGTCACAGTGTCGGCGGATGCAGACTGATTCTCCTGCGTCAGTTTCAAATCCGGGGCATATTCCTCAACGTTGCTCGTATTCAGCCGCTCACCGCTTGGCTCTTTGCTTACGTGAGGCACCCTCTTCAGCAGGTTTGATATGGCGCCGATCAGTATGAAAGCGAAGCAAACAATTGCAAGGACTCTAATCCATAGTGGCCGTTCCCGCACCTTCTGTGTGGAGTTGTCTTTTTGTTGGGCCGTGTCGGAATTGGACACTGCTGCATACGTTCCGGCGGCCACAGCAGTCCATAGGTGGCGTTGCATCTTACGCTTCCGGCCAGCTTTTGTAGTCGGGATACCAGTTGCCCGCGCAATACGCTGCTTTGCAGCAGTTATTCCCAGCGCACGATTGAGTGAAAACCCTGGAATAAGCGATTTCTTTCGGCTCATAGCACATCACCTGTCCATTAAACCGGACTTATTGCGTGCCCGGCTGTAGAAATTTCATGCAGAAAATTGTAAGTTCTGGCAATTGATATTTTAGAACTGTCGTTCTAAAATGGAAAATACAAAAAAGAGAAAGGAAGCGCGAAATGTTTGACGAGCTTGTGAACGATCTGTTGTCGCTATCGCCGGAAGGACTCAGTCTTTTTTCCGCGTATATCGCTGCTTTAGAAAGTCGAGATACGCCCGCGCTTCCCTCTGCGCCTCCGGCGGCAAACGCATAAAAGCCTCTGCCGCACTTAGAACCTCATCGGGTATTCCCGGTGAGGTTTCTTTTTCTTCATCGGGCGTATCATCAATCAAGTAATCTACGGGGACACCAAAGAGTTCAGCAATGGCTTTCCAGTTTTTCACTCCCGGATCGTATTTCCCTGTTTCCCAGCCCGAGATAGCCGCCTGCGAAGCGTGCAACGCTTCGGCAAGTTCTTGCTGGCTCATGCCTTTGCTTTGCCGAACTTGTCTTAATCTGTTCATGCCGCCTCACCTCTCTTATATAATATCAGTCATTTTTATTTTTTCCAGTGAATATAAAGATTATTTATAAAATTTGATTTTCTCTATTGACATATCAAGTCTGTTGATATATAATCCAGAATATCAAGTTGCTTGATAATTCATTAGCGTTGTGGGGTGATTAAAATTAACGGACTTAAACCAAGACGAATCGAGGCTGGGTTATCTCAGAAACAATTAGCCGAGATGTTGCAAGTGACGCAAGCCGCCGTTGCAAACTGGGAAGCTGGGACAGCTTATCCGCGCGCCTCTCAGCTGCCGGATCTCGCAAAGGCGCTGAGCTGCACCATCGATGAGCTGTACGCGCCGCCGGAAAAAACTGCGTAGGAGGGTGCAATGCGAAACAACAGAAAACTCCGACAACTGGAGAGGCGAGTCGCCGCGCTGGAGAAGCTCCACGCGCAACGCAGCGTCCGCGTGGAGGTATCTCCTCAGCCGGTCGATTTCGACCAAATCAGTCAGATTCTCGATTCTCGAAATAATCCGAAAGAAACTGATGATAGGCCGCAAGGTACGCAATAGCCATTTTGTTCGCAACTGCCAACGTTTTACCAGCAACGTCAGAGGCAAACGCGGAAACGGACTCCGGCGTCTTGTCCTCAAGTTGGTAGATCACGAGTTTGCTTGCGTTTTGGCCAACTTCATGCTCAATCGAGCGGAGATATGGCTCGAACTCGTGGAAATTCGGAAATTGCATTTTCACACCCCCTTTCGCCTGCATCTTAGCATAGAGGCGAAAGGAAGTCAAAGAAGGAGGCAACCGCTTGAGCCGAGAAGAACGTGAAAACAGGAGCTTCCTGCGGCGGCTGGTCATCAGCTCGATCGTCGGAATCCTGTGCATCGTGAGGATGCTCCGCATCCTCGGAATGATCTGAAAGGAGGAAAACCCATGCCAAAGCTAAGAGTCGAGCGCACGACGGATTACCGGCTGACGGCAATGATTCGCGGCGAGATGGCCGCGCAGTCGGTGCCGGTTGCGACGGCATGCCGCTATGCGGGCTGCTGTACGAACACCCTGTACAAGATTTTCGAGTCGCCGACCGCATATATGGACAAGACGCTGCGCCTGATGCGCGGCCTGCACATCCCCATTGAGTCGGTACGCGAAGCGATCACCTACCCCTATTGAGGAGATGAGAGAGATGGAGGAGAAGGAAACCCGATTTGTGACGGACGCAGACGATCTGGCGATCATCCGGCGCTGGCGCGAGCTGAACGGCATCACGCCGCAGCAGCTGCCGCAGTCCGCCTGATAACATTATCCCACAAAATTGGAGAAAAAGACATGGAACAGGAATACACAAATATCTGCCGGGCGTGCAGGAATGCTGCGCATCTGAGTCAGGAGCAGTGGGCAGAGGCTCTTCATGTATCCGTCGATACGGTCAAGGGCTGGGAACGCGATATCCGCATCCCGTCAAACTATCACGTCTGTCTGATGGTAGATCTGTGCGGCGAATCGTGGTATGCGTACAAGCACCTGCGCCAGACTTCGGACTGCCTGGGCGTGCTGCCCGATACCGAGCGCCAGCCGCTGCCGCTGGCTGTGATCCGGCTGGTCAACCGCATTATTCGCTTTGCCGACCGGAACCGCGACAAGCAGCTGCTTCAGATCGCCGAGGACGGCGCGATCGACGAAAAAGAGCGCCCGACCTACGACGAGATCGTGCGCGAACTGAATGATATCATCGGTGCGGCGTATACGCTGCGCTACGCGGAGGGTGCCAGCCATGCGGAAAAATGAGCATAAAAAGAACCGCCCGGCTGCTGCGAACAACCGGACGGTCGATTCCGAAAACGGAATCACGAAAGCATATTCAGTATATCACCAGTTTTGCAAAAATGCAAGGGTGGGAGGTGAAAAGTTTTGAACGAAGATTTTCGGGCTTTCTGGGCAGTCGTGCCTGCGACTGTCCTGTATGACGATTCCATTCCTGCCAACGCGAAGCTTCTTTATGGGCAGATCTCCACGATGACCGGCTACACCGGCGAGGGCGGGTGCTGCACCGCGACCAATGCGCAGCTTGCCGGGCCAAACAAACTGTCCGAGGATTCGGTCAGCCGCCTTATCAAGGCGCTTGAAAAGGCCGGCCACATTGAAGTCCGGTATGCCCCTGATCCGAAGGACGGGCATCCTGTCCGCAGCATCTATCAGGTGCTGCAAGCACCCCCCCTTACCGGCAAAAATGCCGATAAGCTTATCGGCAAAAAAACCGACCCCTTATCGGCAAAAAAACCGATGAGTAATGTATTAGATAATAATATATTACCCCCTAAAAGCCCCCCAAGGGGGCGGCGCACGAAATCAACCGCAGAATGGAAGCCTGAACGCTTCGAAGGCTTCTGGAAATTCTACCCCAGAGGTGAAGGGCGACAAGCTGCAATCCGAGCATGGGACAGGCTCCAGCCTAGCGACGAACTAATCCTGCGCATTGGCCGGGCCTTGACCTTGCAGAAGGCGTCGCCGGAGTGGCAGGCCGGAATCGGTATCCCCCATGCATCGACGTACCTTAACCAGCAGCGCTGGACCGACGAGAAGCGCGAGATCACCGAGGCCGCTCCTGTGCAGGCATCTGAGCCGACCGGGGCTATTGACACCAGCGGACTGAGGTTTGTGTGATGGCTGCAAGCAGAGAAGCGCTCTTGAATGCTCAGCTTGGTGTCATCGGCTCGATGCTGATCGACGACCGCACCGTCGGCATCGCTCTTCAGGCACTCAAGCCAGAATATTTCGATAGCTCATACCGCACAATCTTCGAGGCAATGCGTGGGCTGTTCCAAGTCGGTCGTCCGGTTGACGCTGTTACGGTGCTTGGACAGATTGGCGAGGACTACACGGATCTGCTCAGGCAGATCATTGAGCTGACGCCGACGGCGGCCAACATTAAGGCGTACATCGCCGATCTGAGGCGGCAGGCGCGAATTCGCCTGATGCAGGAAGCGGCCTCGGAGATCCTGACCGCTGACAATGAGGACGACATCCGGCAAATGCTTGACCGCATAAACGCTGTCATGGTGGACCGGCCGGGCGTGCGTACCATGACGATGCAGGATGCACTGACCGATTTTTACAAACGGCACGACCCGGCGGTAAAGCCTGTCTATCTGCCGTGGAAATTTGAGAAACTCAACGACCACCTGCGCACGATGCGCGGCGACTTTGGCATCATCGGCGGATACCCCTCGGACGGCAAAACGACACTCGCGCTAGCAACCGCCCGCGAGCAGGCAAAGACGAAGAAAGTCGGCTTTTTCAGCTTTGAGACGGACTGCGAAAAGCTGGCAGACGCAATGATCTCCGCGGCGGCGCAAATCGGCCTGCCGAAAATTCAGCTGAATGCCATGAACGACCATGACTGGGATACTCTGGCGGCAATCAGTGCCGATTTCGGCGGCCGCAACCTCGATCTGATCGAGGCGGCAGGCATGACGGCCGGGGATATCCGAATGTACTCGATGGCAAAGCACTACGACGTGATCTACATCGACTATTTGCAGCTGATTGAGGCATCGGACAAAACGCCGTGGGGCAATCAGGAGTACGCACGTGTCACTGCCGTTTCGCGGGCGCTCAAGCAGTTCGGGCGTCAGGGCGGGCCAACAATCATCGCGCTGTCCCAGCTCGGACGGCCGGAGCCAAACAAAAAGACCGGCAAAATTCCACCACCCACGATGTCAAGCCTGCGCAGTTCCGGTCAGATCGAGCAGGACGCGGACTTCATTTTGCTGCTCTTCCGCGAAAACCAGAAAATCGTGGACTGTGATCGCGTTGTTACAGTTGCGAAAAACAAAACCGGAATCGCTGGAAATTCGTTTTATCTGCGATTCAACGGCGAGACGCAGACCTTCATGGAGTCGCGCCGCGATTGGACGCCTCCGAAGCAGACGCCTGCGGAGGAGGCTGCGCAGATCGGATTTGACGAGCTTCCGAGCGACTTCCCTATCCCATTTTGACGAAAGGACGAAATCATGAAAGCAATTGCAATTTTGAATCTCAAGGGCGGAGTCGGGAAAACCGTGACCGCCGTCAATATGGCACACATTCTGGCGTCGGAGCACAAACAGCGGGTGCTACTGATCGACTGCGACAGCCAGTGCAACGCTACCGAGTTTTTCGGCCTTGCGCCGACGGAATACGACGTCACGCTGGACGCCGTGCTGCTGGGCGAGTGCGAGCCGTATTACGCCGAGAACATCACGCCAACGTCGTACAGCGATCTGGACATGATCCCCGCGTCGGACGGGCTTATGGATCTGGACATGTCGCACATCGCGGACAAGCGCGTGCGCGGCCGGGTGATGGCCGATATGTGCCGCAGCATCCGGGAGGACGATGCGTATGACTATGTGATCTTTGACTGCCCGCCTGCGTTTAATGCCGCCAGCGCGGCGGCACTGCTGGCCTCGGATGAGGTAATCATCCCGATCAAGCTGGATGCATTCAGCCTGCGCGGACTCGCAAATGTCAGCCGCCAGATCGACAACATTCGCCGCATCAACGGCAATATCCGCATTGCAGGCGCGCTCATCACGATGTGGCGCAATGTGCCGGTTGTGCTGGAGGCGGAAGCGAAACTGCGGGAGTCCGGCGTGCTGCCTGTTTTCCAGACGGTTATCCGGCGCACCGACAAGGTGGACGAGATGACGTTTAAGCAGGTGCCGATCCTCGTCTCGTCGCCGTACAGCGCGGCGGGGTATGATTACCGCAATTTCGTCCAGGAGCTGCTGGAGCCGCAGATGACGATGGAGGACGTGAAGGGAGGCGCGGGCGATGGCATTTGACGTGAGCAGCGTATTTGCCGAGGAGCTGAAGAAAGTGTCCAAGTCGGACGCCGGAAAGCGGCTGACCGAAGTAGACATCGACGATCTGGTGAGCAATGAGGCAAATTTCTATGCCGTGGATACGGACAAACTGGAGGAGCTGAAAAACAGCATCGCGCTGTCCGGCATCATGGATCCGCCGACCGTCACCGAAACAGAGGATGGGAAATACCGCCTGATCTCCGGCCATCGGCGCACTGCCGCCGTCCGGGCGCTCGTCGCGGAAGGGCGTGCAGATCTCCGTAAGGTGCCTGTTTTTGTCCGCAGTCCGCGCAGCGCGGCAATGGAAGAGTTGGAGCTTATCATGGCGAACTCCACGGCCCGCGTGCTGAGCAGCGCGGAGGTCAGCCAGGCGGCGCAGCGTGTGGAGCGGCTGCTCTACGAGCTGAAAGAACAGGGCGTGGAGTTTCCCGGCCGGATGCGCGACCATGTAGCCGCCGCCTGCAACGTCAGCAAGACGAAGCTCGCCAACCTGCACGCGATCGAGAGCAATTGCATCGCGGACTTCCGGAAAATGTGGGCAGACGGCAAGATCCCGGATGCGACGGCTTTGGAGCTGTCACGGTGCGACACGGCGTTCCAGATGCGGATGCGTGACGCATTTGCCAGGCTGAAAAGCTTCCCCACGGCAGCAAGCATCGAGAGCCTGCGCGATATACAGAAAAAAGGCGCGAAGTGGCGGCCCAGCGCGTGTTTGCACTGCCCGGATAGCCGTCTATGCCCGTCCTCGCGTGACGACGCCGTGCTGCGGCACGATGCGACGTGCCTCTCGTTTGAGCCGAAATGCAAGGGCGAGATGTGCTGCATGGATTGTGCGTACGGCGCCAAAGCGGACAGTTGGAATGCGTGCGATCAGATGTGTTCCAAAGCGAAACAGTACCGCACTGACAAAAATGCCGACGTGGAGGAAGAGAAGGCCAAAGCCGAGGAGAAGCGCCAGCGCGGCTTCCGCGAGGCGGTCCAGCACAAGGCGCAGCGCCTTGTCCGTGCCATCGATGCAGCCGGGCTGCGGGACGACAAAAAGCTCGTCTTTGCCTCGTATTACGCCGAGCCAACCGTCAAAACACTTCGTGCTTATGCAAACGGCGAGTTCGGGGACGCTCATTTTTACGGCACAGACTGTCTGGACCCGGATGCAAAGCATGTGCCGGAGCTGTGCAAGGCGCTTTCGTGCTCAGCAGACTATCTGCTGGGGCTGACGGATGATCTTAAGCCAACGCCGTCAGGCCCGGAACCACTCGGGTGGCGCACAGACCGCGATTTCCCGGACGGGCCAGTCCTGCTCCTTATTTCCGTAAATGGCTCCCTACTATATGAGACCGACAACGTGCATAGTGGAAATCTCGGTTGGTTTAAGGAGCCGGATGATGGTGAAATCCTGCGCTGGCTGTCGTTGCCGGAGGAGGAACACAATGCGCAGGACTGATCTGACGGGCATGGAGTTCGGCAAACTGCGCGCGACTGAATACGCGGGACGAGACGGGCATGGACACTCGCTCTGGCTCTGCCGGTGTGCATGCGGGAATGAGACGGTGGTTCCGGCATGGAGGCTCAGAAGCAAGAAAACGCAGTCCTGCGGCTGCTCGCGACGCACGGCACGCGGGAGGCGGGAGAAATATCTGCCGGTTGAGCATGCAGAGCCTCCGAAAATCGTGCGGACCGTGAACCCCTGCTACAACGTCTACTGCGAGCTCCGCAATAATCGCCCGCGCGGCGGCGTGTGGAGCTGCACCAATCAAAAAATCTGTCCGGACTGCCAGCGCGTCCGGAACAGCGAGAAAGGGGATCGCCATGCCTAATAAAATCAGCACTGTCCGCGAGTCGCTGTACCGCTGTATCGATACCACATTTTGCTGTGAAAAGTGCGCTTATCGGGGAAAGAGTAGGTGCATGCGGGCGCTAATGATTGATGCATTCGATGCTATCGGTGCCCTGAATCGAAAAAATGATCAGCTTCGGACTCAGCTTCGACAGGCCGCCGCAGGCGCAGACCGTCTTTCTGTATTTGAGCGCATCGCGCAATATTTTAGGAGGAGGCGCCGCCATGGCAAGTGAGGAAATTATACAGGCGCTGCGGCAATGCGCCAAAAGGGACTGCTCAAGTTGTGGGATGTGCCCGATTTTCCAAGATAGGGAGTGCGTCGAGCATTTAGCCGCCGCGGCCACCAGCCTGATCGAGCGCCTGACCGCCGAGAACGCGGCGCTGCGAAAGGAAATCGAGTGGAAGGACATGGTGATTGCCCTCGCCCAGAGAGAGCAGGCGAAGGCACTGGACGCAGCTGACCTCATTGATCGCCTGACCGCCGAGAACGCGAAGGCAGAAGCCGAGAGGGACGCGGCGTTAGAAGACCTCGCGGATGCGCGGAGTTGCAAGACTTGCAAGTATGCGTGCGATACGCGCGACTGCTCCAGCTGCAAATCAAAGACGTGCAAATGCCGTGAGTGTCATCTCGACAAGAATGCGTGGGAATGGCGCGGATTGCCGGAAAAGCCGGAGGTGAAATGAAGGAGGGGACGGAGTATGAGCTTTAGCAAGAAAAAACGGGAAGCGGTCTACGTGAAGTATGACGGCCACTGTGCCTACTGCGGACGGGCTATCGACATCAAGGATATGCAGGTCGATCATTTCCTCCCGCTGCGAGCGTGGGGTATTGAGGACGCGGGAACGGACGACATTTCCAACCTTATGCCTGCCTGCCGGATGTGCAATCACTACAAGAGGGCAAATTCGCTTGAAACGTTCCGGCGCTATATCGCGGAAATTCCAAGAAAGCTCCGAGAAAACTACATCTACAAGGTTGGAATCGTCTATGGCAACGTCATTGAAAACGAGAAACCGATAGAGTTCTATTTTGAGAAGATGGAGGCGAGGAAAGATGTCTGACACGTATTGTACGGCATTTATGGAGGATTTGCCGCCGGAAAAGCAGGCTGAGGGGCTGGGCGTTCAGGCCGCCGTAATCCTCGGCGAATGCTTCCGGTGCAAAGACTATGCACGATGCTCCACAGACGAGACGTTCAAGTTCCCGGCAGATGCCGCCTGCATGGTGCGCAGGGATATGGTTTTGAAGGAATGGGGATTGGAGGGCAAGAAGGATGGCTAAGTTTATCACGAAATCACAGATGGAAGAGCTGGAGGATGCTTGCACATTTGGAATCGCGGGGGCGAATAAACTGCTCAAGAAATACGCCGGAATTCAAGCCCGCGCATACACGGCTTACAACTACTACGACGAAAATTACAATTTCCTCGCGAACAGCGATGAAGCGGACATTTACGGGTTGCTTGAAGAGGCAGGCGTGGAGGTGCGGCATGGAGGGTGATTATATCAGCCGCGAAGCGGCGTTGGAAGACTTTGAATCCTGCAACGCGGAAAATCCGAACTGGACACCTCAACGGGTGAAAACGCTTCTGCTGCGCCATGCACGCCGGCCGGAACGGAGCTGGTTCACACTCAACATCAGTGTCACAAAAGACAAGCCGACGCGAATTCAGCTCCACGGTTACGGCAACGAGTGGGCGCACGGCGAGCGTCTGACCATCCCACAGCGGGTGCTGGACTTTGTCGACCGCTGGGAGACGGAGATCCTGCTCCCGGCCTTCCGGCAGGTCAGGGCGGCGGAGCTGGCCGCGAAGCCGGCCAGACGGAAGCGGGGGGCGGCATGATGGCAAAAAAGAAGCGGCGGACACTCCCGCCGCCATCTCCTTGGACGGAATGTTATAACCTTCTGTGCCCGTATCGGCACAACAGCACGCAGTCAGCGTACTGCCCGAGCTGTGGCGCGATGATGGAGGACACAAATGAGTGATAAATACATCCTACGTTCCGGCGCAATCGATGCGATCAAGCGGAACAGTGGGACTTTGTATACGAGAGAAGCGGAGTTCTTGCTTCAAAAAGTCATTTTTCTGCTCAAAAATGCTCCCGCCGCCGACGTGGTGGAGGTGGTACATGGGCAGTGGGTGCATAGTAGATATGAGGAATGCTCCGAGCGGTTTGAACTCGTGAAGTGCTCTCAATGTGGCCACGAGGCGTATGCAATGGCGTCCTATGTTCGCGGTGGCAATTACTGCCCCAACTGTGGGGTGAAGATGGATGGAGGTGAAAACGATGTTTCAGGTTGAGCTTTTATCTGGTGGCGTGTTCACGGTGTATGCCGTCCAGCCGGAGGCGGAAATATTTCTGATCTACCGCGACAACCAATGGGAATGGATCGATATCCCGGAGTGCAAGCCGTACACATATCCGTTCCCGATGGTGACCAAAAATTTCACGGAGGGCACGACATGAGCTACATGCAGAAGCTGGAGCAGCTTGCTCAGACGAATCTGGACATTGGGTTTAACGCCGGGTTCCAGGCAGCGACAGATCTGTGGATGCTCGCGCTGGCGCAGGAGGGCTTCGGCCCAGGGCGGATGCGGCGCACAGCACACGGTGTGGCACAGCTTTATCGTGAGTTTGGACATGCGTGGCGAAACGAGCCGGAGTCCGACTATGCGCAGGAGCAGATTGACCGCGTTCTGAAGCCGCTCTGCGGCGAGGAGTTCGTGCCGTTCCGCGAACGAAACGAATGGGTGAGGAAACTGAAATACGGGAAAGGAGCGAAGAAATGACGAGAAAAAGAGCCGTTAAGCTACTGATGGCGCGTGGGTGCAGCCGGAACTGTGCAAATTCTCTTATGCGCGCAAAGCCTCCCGGGCATAGCAATGAGAGTCATTACATCCGCATTACATTGGCTCACCGTCTGCGAGATAGCGCTTTAGCCTTCGCGCGGCTGTCAGCCGTGGCCGCCGCCGCGCGCTGTGCAATGTCCCGATTGGCGCAGGCTATAAACGAAATCAAAGGAGGGACTGGACTGTGACGCCAAGAGAGATCGAGTTCGTAGTCAAACAGGAGCGGCGGCTCTGCAAGGTTGGCCACGAGCTTGGATATTTTCATCGCTGGGACGATACGCTCCTCGGCGGTGTGGCGGCAGTTGTAGAATTCCCGGACGGCGTTCGACGTGTCCTTCTCGGCGACATTGCTTTCTGCGATGAGGAGAACGCAGCCTTGCAGCACATGAATGAATACCACAGAATGGAGCTGATGCCGAATCAACAGGGTGATTGAACTGCGCGCGGGCAACCGCGTTCGCGCAATTGAGCTTGCATCGCGGCCACCGAGGACCGGTGGCCGTGCGGCAAAGCAATTTGAAACCAGCCTCGTTCAGGAGGCCGTCAACATTAAAACCGCATGTATGCGTCTTGAGTTCTTATTGTATGCAAACTTCAGCCCGCAAGACTGGTTTGTGACACTCACTTATGATGACGAGCACCTGCCGCCGAATTATGAGGCAGCGCGCAAAAATGCACCGGCCTACTTCCGCAAAGTGCGAGAGGCGCGCCGGGTAAGGGCGCTGCCGTTCGGATATGTCTATGTCATGGAGGGTATGCACGGCGATCACCGCATCCACCATCATTTCGTGATCCAGCGGGCGGACGGCGACGAGATGCTGCTCCGCTGCTTCTGGCAGAAGGGATCGGTCGATACCCGGACGATTGAGGACTTCGGCGGCTACCGCAAGGTGGCGAGGTATCTTACCAAGGAGCCGAGGAAAACCGGGAAGCTCCGCGTCGGGCAGCGGATGTGGACGCCAAGCAAGGGCCTCATCAAACCGGAACGGCTGGACGTCGAGCTGCCGCCGGGCGCGCACTATTCGCCGCCGGACAAAGCTATCCCGTTCGAGGGCGAGAAGTTCCCGGAACGCATCGACAACAGCTTCGGAAGCTACGTGCTGTACGACTATGAAATCCCGGAAAACTGAACATTGCATTTACAATTTTCCCTTGAAACAACCTATAAATAATCAGAAAGGTGGAACAAAAGTCTTGCAAAGCAAAAATGCGCGTGATATACTATTGGTGTCAGCAGGTGGCAAGCTGATCTGCCCGCTGTGCGGACGGCCGACGCAGCAGCGTGTGCTGCCGACGACAACGCTGACAGACTTCCCGCTGTACTGCAAGGTGTGCAGACGCGAGTCCGTCGTAAACGTGAATATGAGCCTGAGCCAGAGCCTTTGCGCCAGCGCCTGCGCCAAATGATTTGACCGTGTGAACGGTAGATCGTTTGGCGCTTTTGTTTTGCAGCCGAGGTGATAGCCGGATGGCATGAGCGCCATGATCTCCGTCGTGAGGTCATGGCGCTTTTGCTTTATCTGCGATGCTGGATGAAAGGGCGGTGATCCCAGACGGACTACAAGAGCAAGCGATGGCTGCGCCTGCGGGATGCAATCCTGCGGCGCGACGGCTACAAGTGCCGCGAGGCTGGCCGCTATGGCCGAAACGAAACCGCGACGACAGTGCACCATGTCTACCCTGTTGAGGATTTCCCAGGCTGGCAATGGTGCCGCTGGAATCTGATTGCTGTCAGCCAGGCCGCGCACAACAGCTTCCACGATCGGACGACCGGAAAGCTGACCGAGCGAGGCCTCATGTGGCAGCGGCGAGTGATCCCCCCTCCCGATTCGCCTCCGCCGTTTTAGCAAAAGCACCGGATGGGGCCACCTTTTCCGACGGCGGGAAAACCGGCGGAGGGGGTTAAGCCGGAGGGCCAGGCGTGCGCGCGACGCGCGCGTCGTGGAATTGCGCGACGCGGGCGCAAACGACGCGGGCACGCGAAAACGGCCGCTCGAATGGCGGTGCGAGAATACATCGGAGGCCGCGCCGGGCGCTTTTGCCTGCATGATAGTCCTTCACACCGGGCGCGGTTTGGCCGCCGCGTCTGGCGGAGCCTCCGAGGAAAGGAGACCATGGCGCGCGAAGATATGATCCGGCAGGACATGAAACTTGTCGGGACTTACAACGAAATCTTTGAGCCGACGATCAAACAGCTGGCGAAAACCGAACGTGAGCTTTCGCGTGCCGAGAAGGAGTGGAAGAAGCAGGGCGGCCAGCGCGTGTGTACGATGATCAACAAGACCGGCGCAGAATATACGGCGAAAAGCCCATACTGGACGGATGTCCAGGACTTGCGTGCCACTGTTCAGAGCCTGCGCAATCAACTCGGTCTGACGCCGACCGGCCTCAACAAGGCCCGCGGCAAGGCACCGTCGAACGGCGGCGTCGGCAAGCTGGAGCGACTGCTTGAGGATGCGCATAATCACGCAATCGAATGCGCCGCACAGTATCAGCGCGACGTTGAGAACTTTGTGCAGTCGGTTTTATCTGGTGAATCCGGATTGTGTGAGGACGCGGTACTCGCTTGCAAACGGTACGTGTCAGACTTGGCCACTGGAAAGTGGGAATTTCGCTCAGAGCCAGCGAATGACATCATTGCCATCATCGAGACGATGATCTGCCACCAGCAGGGCGAATTTCTCGACGCGACACCACTTCGCGGGACGCCGTTTCTGCTGCTCCCTTATCACAAATTCATCGTCTACAACGTTATGGGTTTTTACCTGCCGGGTACGAAAATCCGGCGCTTTAAGGAAGCTGTCGATTTCATCCCCCGCAAAAACGTCAAAACGACGTTTGCTGCGGCTCTGGCGTTTGCGCTGGCCCTGTATGAACGGGCCTCCGGCTCGAAGGTGTACGAGGTCGGCGGCGCGCTCAAGCAGGCGCTGGAAGGCTTCGACTTCCTCAAGTACAACGCCGCGCGCCTGGGCGTGACCGTTAAGGACGATCCGGAAAACGGCCTGCGGATTATCGATAACAACATGGAACGCTCGATCTCCGGCGACATCGGCGACGGTATGATCTCCATCAACGCTCTGGCTGCGAATCCCGACAAACAGGACTCTTTCAACTGCAACATTGTCATTGCGGACGAGGCTCACACTTACAAAAGCCCGCAGCAGTACCAGATCCTGAAGGACGCGACCAAGGCGTACACCAACAAACTGGTAATCATCATTTCGTCCAACGGTCCGAATGCCCGCGGCTTCCTGTTGGGGCATTTGGAGTATTGCCGGAAGATTCTCCGCGGGACAGTCACAGGTGACGCTGCCGACTCGGTTTTCTGTTTCCTCTGCTCTGCGCCGACGCTGGAAAACGGCGACGTTGACTTGAAGGACCCAAATGTTTTGAAGGCAGCTTCCCCCGGTTGGGGCTACTCCATTCGTCCGCAGGACATGATAAACGACGCGGCAATGGCCGCAGAGAATCCGGCGCTGCGGCCGGAATTCCTCAACAAAAGTCTAAATGTTACGACAAATGCCGTTAAGGCGTGGTTCGACATTGCGGAGTTCCGTAAAAGCGACGAACGGTACAGCTGGACGCTTGCGCAGCTGGCAAAACTGCCGATCCGGTGGTATGGCGGGACGGATCTGTCCAAGCTCTACGACCTGACAACCAGCGCCCTGTTCGGGCACTACAAGGGCGTAGACATCATCATTCCGCACTGCTGGTTCCCGCGTCCGGCCGCGATGGTTAAAGCACAGCAGGATCAAATCCCGCTGTTCGGCTGGCTGAAGGACGGCTGGCTGGACATGACCAATGACAAGGTGACCAATTACCACGACGTGGTTATGTGGTACAAGAAGCGCCGCGCGGAAGGCTTTAAGATCCGGCGCGTCGGGCATGACCGTAAATTCTGCCGTGAGTATTTCGTGGAGATGAAGCAGGAGCGATTCCCAATCAAGGATCAGCCGCAGCTTTTCACGCGGAAATCCGAGGGCTTCCGGTACATCGAGAACAGCGCGAAAAAAGGGACTCTCTACTACCTGCACGCCGAGCCGTTTGAGTACTGCGTTCAGAATGTCGCCGGCATTGAGAAATCAGACGATATGGTAATGTACCAGAAGATCGAGCCGAATTTACGTATTGACGTATTCGACGCCGCCGTTTTCGCGGTGTGCGCCTATCTGGAGGATCTGACTGCCAGCAATAAGGCGGCCGGATGGTATGACAAGAAAGATGGAAAGGATGATGATGCCGATTGAAAGTCAAAGTGCAGCGCAGGTCCGCACAGGATCTGACGCTGCAAGGATTCCTGCTGGGTGCTGTAAATCAGGATACGCTTTGCGTACCCGGCTATACACGGCTGATTGACAGCCCGGACGTGCAGGCAGCCGTTGGCGGCCTTGCCGATATTATATCCAATGCGACAATTCAGCTCATGCAGAACACGCCGGACGGCGATGTCCGTGTTCGCAACGCTCTTTCCCGCTTCATGGACATTCAGCCGTGGGCACATGGCACACGCAAGGACCTGATCGCGTGGATCGTGTGGACAATGCTGACGAACAGCTGTGGAAGCGCCTTTTTGCTGCCGCACACATCCGGCGGCTTGCTGACGGAGCTGGAGCCGATGCCGGATGCGGTAGCTATGAGCGACGATAACGGCCGAAGCTACTATGTCGTGTGGCGCGGCAACCGCTTCGATTCCGGCGCGGTGCTACACTTCCGGCGCTGGCCGGACCCGGCACAGCCTTGGCGCGGCCTCGGTTTGCGGATGAGCCTGCACGATCTGGCAAACAGCCTGCGACAGACGTCGGCAACAAAGAAGGGATTTATGTCCGACAAGTGGAAGCCGAGCGTCATCGTCAAGGTGGACGCGCTGGCAGATGAATTTGCCGACGAGGATGGCCGAAAGCGCCTGGTCGATCAGTACCTGTCCAACAGCACCGCCGGCGCACCGTGGATCATCCCGGCTGAGCTGATGGAGGTGCAGCAGGTAAAGCCGCTCAGCCTCACCGATCTTGCGATTCGAGACAGCGTGGAGCTCGACAAGCGGGCGGTCGCATCGCTGGTCGGCGTGACGCCGTATATGCTCGGTGTCGGCAGCTACTCCGACAGCGACCACAACCATATGATCAAGACGACCGCGACAACCATTGCAAACATCATTTGCCAGGAGCTGACGCGGAAGCTGCTGATCTCCAGCGAGCTGTATTTTTCGATGTCCACAAGGCGGCTTTACAGCTACAGCACCAAGGAGCTGGCCGACGTGGCCGAGGGCCTGTACATTCGCGGCCTGATGGACGGCAACGAGGTTCGTGACTGGGTCGGCCTGAGTCCGCGGGAGGGACTGAACGAGCTGGTTATTCTGGAGAATTATATCCCGCGTGGAATGATCGGCAACCAGAACAAACTGACACAAGGGGGCGACGACAATGAACCGTGACAAGCAGTTGCGGCAGGTTCGCTGCGTGGCGCAGCCGTTTCAGACGCGGGCAGCGGACAATGACTTGTACATCGAAGGATATTTTGCGGTGTTTAACTCGGAATATCAGCTTTGGGATGGTGCAAGTGAGGTGATCAAGCCCGGCGCATTTACCGTCTCAATCTCCGGGGACGTCCGCGCGCTTATCAACCACGACACCAGTCTGGTGCTTGGCCGGACAAAGCCAGGCACGCTGGCACTCCGGCAGGACGACCGCGGCCTGTGGGGCAGCGTCCGAATCAACCGCGACGATGTGGACGCGATGAGCTTGTATGCGCGCGTGCAGCGTGGCGATGTAGACCAGTGCAGCATTGGTTTTGCAATCAAACGCGAAACCTTCGTGGATCTCGGAAATGGTAACTATCGTTGGGAAATTGAAGAGGTTGACCCGCTGTACGAGGTCAGCGTCTGCACCTTCCCGGCGTATGAGTCCACATCCGTAAGCGCAAGGCGGCAGGATCTGGCCGAAATTCAGAAGCGACGCGCCGAGGCATGGCGCGAGGAAATGACCAAAAAGTTAGGAGGCAAATCGTAAATGTCCGTACTTAGAGTATTGATGCTCAACAGTGAGATCGCAGCGCTTCGTTCGCAGCTCACGCCGCTGGAGCAGACGCGCGACGGCTTCGCCGCTCGCGAGGAACAGCTCCGACAGGCAATTTCGGAGGCAGCGACCGACGAGGAGCGCGGCGTCGTATCCACGGCGATTGAAACGTTTGAGCAGGAACGCAGCACAAACGCCGCAGAAATCTCCCGTATTCATGGAGAGATCGCGCAGCGCGAGGAACAAATCCGCAGTCTGGAGGCCGCGCAGACGCCGCCTCCGGCAAACAATCCGGTGCCCAACTCTGACACCGGCAACACCAACCACGAAAGGGGCAATGTAGAAATGAGCAATCCCGAACGCCGCTGGTTCGGCATGACCTATCAGCAGCGCGATGAGCTGCTGACACGTGACAGCACGAAGGAATTCCTTCAGCGGTTCCGTCAGCTCCGCGCCCAGCAGAACAGCGCGACCGGCGCTGAGTTGGGCATCCCGACCGAGTTCATGCAGATCCTGCGCGATCTGACCTATCAGAACTCCAAACTGTGGAAGTATGTCCACAGCGAATCTCTGCGCGGCAATGCTCGCCAGAACATCGTCGGCACTGCCTCTGATGCTGTGTGGACGGAGACCGTCGCCAACATCAATGAAATCGTGCTCGACTTCACACAGCTGGAAGTGGACGGCTATATGCTGGCCGGATACATGGCGATCTCCAATGCCGTGCTTGCCGACGATTCCGACCTCCAACTCCTGACCAGCATCCTTAATGCGATGGGCGAGGCAAACGCGCGGGCACTCGACAAGTCGATTGCCTATGGTACGGGCGTGAAAATGCCTGTCGGCTTTATTACCCGCCTTGCCGCGTCGGCGAAACCGTCCTGGTGGGGCAAGGATCAGGGCGACTTTATCGCGCTGAACACCAGCCACATCCTCAAACTGGATATCGACTCCACCTCCGGCGCTGCGTTCTTCGGCTCGCTGATCGAGGCGCTGGGCATTGCAGATCCGAAGTATTCGGACGGCCGCGCGTTCTGGATCATGAATCGCAAGACGCACATCCGCCTGATGGCCAAGGCGCTGGCATTTGACGCCGCTGCGGCGCTGGCCGCCGGCATCAATAACACCTTCCCGATTATTGGCGGCGATATTGTTGAGCTGGAATTCATGGCCGACAATGATATTGCGGGCGGCTTCGGCGACATGATGCGCATGGTCGAGCGCGAGGGCGCAACGATTGCATCCTCCGATATCCCGCTGTTCCTGCGGAATATGACGGTCTACCGCTCCATTGGCCGCTACGATGGCAAGCCCGCACGCGGTGAGAGCTTCGTGCTTGTAAACTTCCACAATACGCAGCCGACCACGTCGATCTCGTTCGCGCCTGATCTTGCGAATGAAAAACTGGGTACGCTGATCGTCACGACCGCAGCAGGCGCGTCGAACGGCAAGAGCATCGTCACAGTAGCCGGCAACAGCTCCGGCACTCTCAAGTACCAGACCAGCGGGCAGGCCATCGCCGTGGGCAATGGTGAGCGGCTTGGCAAGGGCTGGACGGATCTCCCCGCTACCAAGATCATCGACGGCACAACGGGTGAGACCATCACCGTTGTCGAGGTCAACGCAGAGGGCCGCGCTGTGGCTGTCGGCTCCGGCAGCGTGACCGCCAAGACCGGCGGTTAAGGAGGGCCGATATGTCAGCGGGACTGCGTATTGATTTACTCAAGGTCGATCTCGGCCTCCTGAGCTGCGCCGAGCCACAGGAACTGTATCTGCGCAGCCTGCTGACGTCGGCTGAGAACTTTATCCGCCGCCGGGGCGTGCCTCTGGCGGACGATGATACCGACGACGATCTGCTGGTTGCGTCGGTGGCTGCATGGATGTACCGTGCGCGCGGATCTGCCGACCGCGCACAGCTTCCCCGGAACCTGGACATCCAGATCAAGGATCGGCTGTGCGCGGCCAAGATGGGAGGCAACAAATGATCTATGACAAGATTCTGACCATCTGCACGCTGCGCCCCGGCAAATCGCCTGCTGTGCGAAAGCTTGGGAAAATCAGCCAGCAGTATTACGCGGAGCGCACCGTCTACGCCTCCCGCTATTATGCGGGCAGGCAGGCGGGCGCGAAGCTGGTACGAATGGTGTCAGTGCCTCGCAGCGTGTACGACCCGCCAATCGAGGCCGACCAATACTGCATCCTGGACGACGGGCATGCGTACCGCATCGACCAGGCGCAGCGTGAGCTTGATGATGACGGGCTGCCGGTCACGACGCTGAGCCTGGCAGAGCCGGAGGGTAAGTATGAGCTATACCAAGATTGAGCGCGCACTGGAAAGCGTGCTGCCGGGCGCCGTGTACAAGGTGCAGGCCCCAATCGAGGACACCAGCGGCAACCCGATCACCAGATATCTGGTGTGGACGCCGACCGGCGAACGGTACGAATATGCCGACGGAAAGCCGTTTGCAACCGTCCACACAGCGGTTGTGACGGTGGGTACGCAGACTGAGGACGACGACCTGCCGCGAAAGGTCACGGCGGCGCTGGCCGAGGCGCGTGTGGCGATGCAGCCGCCGGAGCATTCATATGACGATGAGCTTGCCACTTATTTTACGGATATTCCGTGTGAGGTGATCTGATGGCGCAATTAGAGACCAACAGCGGTTCGGATAACATCACAGAAGTTATTCGACGGATGGAAAAGGCCGACCTGTTTACAGACGAAAACCTCAAGGAGATGCTGACTGCCGGCGCGGGAATTATGCTGGATGCGGTTAAATCTGCTTTTGTCACGGCCGGACACAACTCTGTCGGGCGTGCCCGCCGGACGGGCGAGACCTACCGGCATATTGCCAAAACCCGCAACGTCAAGAAAGATAAGCATGGTGTGCCGTATATGCAAGTGACGATCAACGGCAAGGACAGCCGCAATCAGCGCTACGGCGTCAAGGGCTTTGTCCTCAACTATGGCCGCCGCACTGGCGGCAGGATCACTGCTGACCATTACTGGAGCAATGCAGTAAAAAATACATGGCAGCGTGTCAACGATTCGATGGCTGAAGTAGCGGCGCGAAAGCTGAAAGGAGAATGAAATGCCTGAATTTGATCTGCGCGGCATGAAGGCCGCAAAGTACAATTACGACAAATCGCAGAAGAAAATCACATACGGCGAGGCTATGAGCATGGGCGAGGCCATGACGGCAAACCTCGAAATGAAATTTGCCGAAGGCCGCATCTATGCCGAATCCTCGCTTTCGGAGTACATGAAGAAATGCACCGGTATGACGACCAGCGTCGGCGTGAAGTATATTCCCGCCGATTGCCAAAAGGTGCTTTATGGCTTTTATGAGCTGAGCCGGTCGGTCGGCTCTACCTCGCCGAAGACCGTCAAGAGCATGACGGCCGGCAGGACCTCGACGGGCCAGTACGTCGGACACGGCTTTTACAGCCCCGATATGATCGACGGCGTAGAGAAATTTACTGCCGTCTTTGTCCACAAGACACTGTTTGGCCCGCCCAGCCGTGTCCTTCAGACGATGGGCGAGTCGATCACTTTCCAGACGCCGACCACAAGCGGTGAGTCCCTCGTTGACGATCTCGGCCACCTGTTCGAGTGGTACACTTTTGACACCGAGGCCGAGGCCATTGCGTGGCTCGCTGCGTGCTTCACGACCGAGCCTACGGTAGTGACGGGGGCGGGCTGATGGATGTACGACTCAAAACCATGCCGTATGAGATCGACGGCCACAAGCTGACGCTCTCCTGCAACATGGATGTGCTTGCAGAGCTTCAGGCGCAGGACAGCAACCTTGGACAACTGCTGGACGGTGACCGCTCAATGCGGAACTATCTCCGGCTGATGGCTGCGATGATTAACAGCGAGCTTCGCCGCCAGGGCGTGGACGCGGCCTATACCGACGGAGACCTCGGCCGCCGCATCAGTTTCCGAGAATTTCGGAAGAACAACCACGCTGTGTTCGCGATGCTCGTTTCCGCCGTCATTGTCGATGACCCGGAGGAAGCGGAGCCGAAAACGGAGCAGCCGGAGGCAGACGAAAAAAACGCAGTGACCAGCAAGGACGACGGAACGGCATCGACTTTGCCTGGTACCTGAATATCTGGATCAATATCCTACACAACGACGAGGCCGTTTTCTGGCGGTCCATGACGCCGGCACGGTGTGTTGCACTTTACCGAGAGTATTTCAAACTCACGGGCGCACCGTGCCGGCCTTTTGCATCTGAGACGCAGCCCGCGCCTCAGGAGCAGAAGCCCGCCCGCTTGTCGTTGTCCGAATACCTCATGGGGAGGTGCAATTAATGGCAGGCCCAAGTATCAACACAAAAATCAAGCTTGACGGCGAAAAGGAGTACAAGGCGGCGCTGGCTGAAATCAACAGCGGCTTGCGGGTGCTCAAATCCGAGCTGAATCTAGCTTCGGAGCAATTTAAGGATAATGCAGGCAGCGTGGATGCGCTGAGCAAGAAAAACGACATCCTTGAACGCAGCATTCTCACCCAGCAGGAGAAGATTGAAAAGCTGAAGGAGGCTCTTCAGTACGCGGGCAAAGAGTATGGTAAGAGCAGCGAGAAAACCAATGGCTGGAAAATCGCGCTGAATAATGCCGAGGCTGAGCTTGCGAAAATGCAGGGTGAGCTTGATGCCAACACAGATGCGCTGAAGAAGATGGCAACCCCTCTGGATAAGGTCAGGAGCGCCTTTGCTGCGACCAAGGAGCAGGGCGGCTGCGTCAAGGAAGTGCTGGCAAATCTCAAGGATGAGTTTACGCTCAGCACGGATTCTGCGAATGGCCTTGGCACGGCACTGACGGATATCGCTGGGCATTTCGGCATCCAGCTTCCGGAGGGTGCATCGAAGGCTGCGAGCGCATTGAACGGCATCAACGCGGGGGCTGCGCTGGCTGTGACCGGGATCGGACTTCTGGCGGCCGCGATAGTCAAAGCAGAAAAGGCGCTGATCTCCATGACGAAGGAGAGCGCCGAATATGCCAAGGAGATTAAGACGCTTTCCAGCGTTACGGGGCAGTCCGCAGAGAGCCTTCAGGAATTTGACTACGCCGCCGAGATGATCGGCGTCTCGTCCGACCGCATCCGCGACAGCCTCAAGGAAACCACCAACAAAATGCAGGAAGCCGCGACGGGCACAGGCGACGCCTATGAGGCGTACAACAAGCTCGGCGTGGAGATCACCGACGTGGACGGCCAGCTGCGCAGTGCGGAGGACGTGTTTTACGACACGATCGACGCCCTCGGCGACATGAAAAACAAGACGGAGCGGGACGCACTGGCGATGGACCTCATGTCCGAGTCGGCGCAGGAGCTGAATCCGCTGATCGAGATCGGCAGCGACGGCCTCAAGCAGTACGCCCAGGAGGCGCACAGCATGGGCTACGTCCTCGATAATGAGGCGCTGACGGCGCTTACCGAGGTGGACGACGCATACCAGCGACTGCAAAAGTCGCAGGAGGGCGCGAAGAATCAGCTTTCTGCTGAGTTCGCGCCGTATCTCACGGAGTTTTATGAGAAGATCACGAAGCTTATCAGGGACGGCGGGCAGGCGCTCAAGGACTCTGGCCTTGTGGACTCCTTTGGTATGCTGCTGGAGACTGTGGGCGACATTATCGCGCCTACCGATCAGCTCTCGTCGGATACCGTGCCAAAGCTCACGGAGGCGCTTCGCCCGCTGGCCGAGATCATGGCGGGCATTGCAGACACCATTGACTTTATCAGCGGTGCGGCGACCGTCCTCACGACCGGTATATGGGACTGGGATAAGTGGTCGGGCGGCTGGAAGCAGATGGGCAAGGCTGCGGGCTTCGGATACTCCTACGGCAACGGCAACAACACGCAGACACTCAAGGAAAAATGGGAGCAGACCGATATCAACCGCGCGACCAGCGCGAACGGCTACGGCCAGTATTACGCAAACGGAAAGTGGTATTCCAATTATGAGAGCTACCTCCGCGACGAATGGGAAAAGTCAGGGGCAGGAACTACCTTCGAGTATTGGAAAATGCAGAAGGGCTATAACGCCTCCGGCACGGACTACTGGCGAGGTGGGCGGACGCTGATCGGCGAGTACGGCCCGGAGGAAGTCGTGCTGCCGCAAGGTACGCGCATCCTGACGGCGCAGGAAACCCGGCAGGCGTCGGGAGGCGATACATTTTACATCACGATCCCGGCCAATACGGTAAAGGAATTCAACGATATCGTCAACATCGCGCGAAATAAGCGAAGAACGGACAGAATGGGGGTGGATAAGGAATGAGTATAACACAAAGTCTCTACTCCAAGGCCTTCGCGTTTCTTGACCCCGACAACCGAGGATCGAATGTGCATACTGGTTCGCAAGTAACACTTAGGACATATGAGAGCCGGCTCCTTGTAAAGTTCGAGAGCCTGCCGGATCAATTTAGGTTTAAACGGATATCTGGTGCGCAACTGTTCTTTTATTTCTTGGCAACCGAGGGTTCCTATGACTGGTATGATGCGCATGCAAACACAAAGGAATTTGACGAGAAAACTGCAACGTGGGACACATGGAATGAGACTGGTTACAATCTCGTATTCCAGCGTAAGGGCGTTGGGAACGCCCCGGTATGGGCAGAGTTCCCTTCCGCATCAATCTTATTTGGTGACGCTGTTACCTACGGTATAAGATTGCAATCTTCTCTTTTAAATGCTAAGCCATTTACCGTACAGACGAGCGGTGCAAACAGACCGTACCTCGTATTGACAATAGATGAAAGCGCCACAGCGGATACGCTGAATATATCAAGTATGTCGCCCAATGCCGGAGCGATTGACAAGTATCGCGATGTTCTTTTCACGTGGAGCTCAACAGCCCCATACCCATGTGCTCCGAGACTCGTCCAAGCCTCTGCAACTTTTCAGTGGCGCACAGGTCCTAGCGGAACGATCCATTCACACAGCGTCTCCGGAAACACGAGTAGTTTCACCGTCCCAGCAAAAACTTTTACAGGGACGAGTGTCCAATGGCGGATCGTTGTGACCGCAAACAGCGGCAAAACAACGACATCGGACTGGGTAACGTTATCGACCGCAGATGCAGAGTCAACGGCGGCGATAAAATCGCCGAAAGGCGAAATCGTAGACGCATCGAGGCCGGTAGCGTTTGCGTGGACTCACATCATTTCTACCGGCACGGCCCAGACCAAGGCGGAGCTGCAAATCTCGACGGATATGCAGACATGGACGGCGCTTGCGACGGTGACCGGCGCGGAGATGACCTACACCGCCCCGGCAAACACGCTCGGGAGCGGGACAAAGTACTGGCGCGTACGGACGTACAATACGGACAACGCGGCGGGCGCATGGAGCGACGCGGCGGAGTTCATCTGCGTCGGCGCTCCGGCGGCTCCGGCGGTTTCAATCAAGTCGCAGTCTCCGCGCCCGGTTATCGGCTGGCAATCATCGGAACAGCTGGCCTACCAGGTGGAAATCGACGGCGTTTACAGCTCCGGCACGTACTACGGCACGGACAAAACGTGGACGGCGCCGATGTACCTCGAAGATGGTGAATACATTGTGCGCGTCCGCGTGCAAAACGAATACGCCATGTGGTCTCCATGGGGATCGGCGGCGCTGCAAGTAGCCAACACGGCGGGACCGGCGATCAATCTGACGGCCGAGGCCGGGGACACGGTGCGCCTCTTCTGGAGCGCTGCCGGAGGGTATCACTACAACTTTTACCTGATATACCGCGATGGGAAGCTCATCGCAAAAACGACAGAGCACACATACACGGATCTGCGTTCCATCGGCAGCGTAAGCTACCAGGTGCGCGGGTGCTTTGCTGCAAGCTCCAATTACCGGCTGTCCAACACAATGACGGTGACGGCATCCGTGCCGTGCGTGACGCTGATCGATCTTGATACAGGCGATGTGCTGCCGCTTCCCTACTCGGCCAGCACACACCGCACGACGGGGCGCAATCTGAGCCGGGGCGTACAGTCCGTGCAGCTTGCCGGGCGGCGATATCCGACGATAGAGCGCAGTATGCACTATGCGGAGACGATATCGGTTGCGTGCGCATTCCGCGAGGCGGAGGACTGCGCGGCGCTTGAGGCGCTTGTGGGCAAGATGGTCGCGGTAAAAACGCCGGAGAGCAAGATGGTGAGCGGGTGCCTCTCGGTGCTTGCGGCCACTGCGGACGGCGGATTTTACACGACGTATCAGTTCGATGTGGAACAGGCGGACGTGGAGGAGGTAGTGGACATTGATTCGTGATGTATCTTACAAAATCAATGTGCTTCGCGGCGGAGCGGAGTTCAAACAGCTTTCGTGGGCGGCAGACGCCGCCCCGAATGTCTACGTCCGCAAGGACTCGGAGATCAAGGGCAGTTTGTCGGCGGAGGTTTATCCGGACGCCGACGTTGATCTGCTGTCCGACGAGCTGCAACCCGTTCTTGTCCTCGACGGAGCCGAGACACCGCTCGGCGTATTTCAGGCGACCACAGTCGAGGAGATCATGGACGCATACGGGCGGCGGCTCCGGATCGAGGCATACGACCGATGCTGGCGCGTCCAACAGAGCCGCACGGAGGGCCTCTATCACATCGCCGCGAATACGCCGTATCTGACGGCGGTGCAGCAGCTGCTTACGGCGGCGGGCATCAAGCTTGTGCTGGCCGTGCCGTCCTCGGCGGTGCTGGCAACGGATCGTGAGGACTGGGACACTGGAACGGACTTCCTGACGATCTGCAACCAACTGCTGGAGGAGATCAACTACAATCCGGTATGGTTTGACGGCCGCGGCATCTGCCACTTGGAGCCGTACAAAGCGCCGACCGGCGGCAGGATCGATCACGCATACAGCAGCACAGATCTGAAGCTCGCACCGATCACGGACGACCACACGCAGGAGGTCGATCTATTTGATGCGCCGAATGTTTTTGTGCGGATCTGCTCAAATCCTGATAGAGGCGCGCCGCTGACGGCGACTGCCGTCAACGACTCCCCTACCTCCAGCACGTCCACTTTCCGGCGCGGGCTGCGCATCGTTGACGTCGCAAAGGTAAACAATGTCGCCAGTCAGGACGAGCTTCAGGAGCTGGTCAACCGTCTGCGCAACGAGTCCATGCATGCAACCAAGACGATCACCTTTTACACGCTGGCGACAGGCGGCCATGGAGTCGGCGATATCGTATCGATCGACGATCCGGACATCGGCGGAATATGGGAAGAGACTGAGTGGTCGCTCACAATGGCCGTCGGCGAGCTGATGCAACACACCGCGAGAAGGGTGGTGATCGCGTGACGGGCCTTACAGAATATACTGCAAAAGCAGTGACGGAGCCGGAGCGCATCGCACTCGCGACTGTGGCAGCCAAGTACGCGGACGGGCTATCGCTGATCTTTGACGGGCAGGACGCCGCAACGACGAAGCACTACAAATGCAACACGGCGGTGACCTTTGCGGCTGGGAGCCGCGTCGTCTGCCTAAGGATTTCCGGAAGCTGGGTCGTGGCGTTCGCTTTTGGAAATCCAGCATGACGGTGCCAGACTTGGACACCGAGAAGGGAGAAATCATATGATTACAATCAACGCAAGCAGGCGTGAGCCGATCTGTCTGCGGCATCAGGGCGAAAACGACGCAATGCGGGTAGCCTTCCCCCTTTCAGCTTTTGAGGCAGACTGGCCGGGCGGCACACCTTTGCTGCTAGTCCAGCGTCCGCGCTCCAGCAGGGACGCGGAGGCGTACCCCGTGGCGCTTTCCGTGGACGGCCACACAGCGTATTGGACGGTCAGCGCATCGGACGTCGAATACTCCGGATATGGCAAGGCGCAGCTCCAGTGGCGCGTGGAGGACGTTCTTGTGAAATCCTGCATCTATGACACGGTGTGCGTTCCGTCGCTCCATGCAGGCGCGGAGCCGCCTGACGAGCCGGCCAAGCGCTGGTTCGATGCGATTCAGGCGCAGATCGGCAATCTGAACGACCTGACAACAAAGGCCAAGGAGAACCTTGTCGCGGCTGTCAACGAGGCGGCACGATCCGGCGGAGGCTCCGGAGGAGCGGGCACCATCGATATGCGCGTCGCGGATGGCTACATCCAGTACAGCAACGACGATGGCGCGACGTGGGAAAACCTCATTGCCATTGCCGATCTCAAGGGCGCAGACGGTAAAAACGGCATTACGCCGACGATCGGAGCAAACGGGAACTGGTATCTCGGCGACGAGGATACCGGGAAGCCGTCGAGGGGTGCGACCGGCTCGCAGGGCGCAGACGGTAAAGACGGCACAAACGGTACAGATGGCGCAGACGGGCACACGCCCGTTATCACGGCGTCCAAGTCCGGAAAGGTTACAACGATCAAGGCAGACGGAAAAGCTATCGCTACGGTCAACGACGGGGCTGACGGAACAAACGGAACGGATGGTGCTCCGGGCAAGGATGGTGCAGATGGCGCACCCGGTAAGGATGGCGCACCCGGCAAGGATGGCGTGACGCCGGATATCAAGATCGGGACGGTGACTACGCTGCCCGCAGGAAGCGCGGCTACGGCCAGCATGGGCGGAACTGCCGCACAGCCTACGCTTAACCTCGGAATTCCGAAGGGCGCAGACGGGGACGATGCGAATGTCACGAAGGATGCGGTTGTCGGCGCGCTCGGGTTTACGCCCATCGGAGCGGATGACGTGCCGGTTAAAAGCGTGAATGGCCAGACTGGCGCGGTTAAAACGAGCTGGTATTTCAATGTGACCGGCAGCGTGGAGTCCCCCGCGACGACGCAGACGGTTGCTCAGATCGTGGCCGCGCAGACGGCGGGATTTGCGCCTATCTGCAAGGCGGTACTCTCGGAGTTTAACGAACTTCCGGCGACACTTCCGGCGCTGCTGATCTCCGACATGGTCTGCGTTTTCGGCGGGATCGGGACAATTAACGGCATTACTTCTTACCTCGCTGTTATGATCAACGCCTTTGGGACTCTGGAGGTGACAACGAGCGATGTTGCATCCAAGGATGATATCCCCACGCTTCCGACGGAACTCAAAAATCCTTATTCGCTCAACATCAAGATCGGCGATACGACGACGAGCTACGACGGAAGCGCGGCGAAAACCGTGACAATTCCGGAGGGCGGCGGTGCGGATGCATCGCTCGGCATTACCGGCGCGGCTGCCGGTGAATTTCCGAAAGTGTCGGCGGTGAACGAAAACGGTGCGCCAACATCATGGGAAACTGTGGAAAGCGAAGAGGTGACGCTCGGTGGAGACGCACCGGCTCCAACGGATGCACAGGTGTCCTCGGCGGTGAACACTTGGCTGACGGAGCATCCGGAGGCGACGACGACTGTACAGGACGGCAGTGTCTCCGTCGAGAAGCTCGGATACGGCAAGCATGTCTACGGCAGCAAGCCGTACTTTTGCAACAGTGTAGGCTCCGGCGCAGTATCCTACGGTTCCATCGGCGTGGTCGTGCCGTGCAAGGCTGGCGATACGATCTACTGCAATTTTAATATGTCCCCAAACGGCGCGTACAAGAAGCCGCAGCTGCTTGCCGCGCTCCCGGAAAACCAATATGGTGCAATCGCGCCGATTGGAACAATCGAAAAGGATGATACGACAAAGGCGTATACCGTGCCGGCATCCGCAACAACAGCAAAGGCGATGTATCTACCGCAAAATTTTGTTGGAATCCCGGCAGCAAACAACGGCTCCGTTGAGGATGCACTTGCGTGGATCAACAAAACCATGGGGACGGATGGGTCAAAATGCGCACAGAACGTACCGTTTGAAGATTATGATGCATGGTATCAGACGGCACAGGCAGAGCTTTTCGACATTGACGAGAGCTGTAATAAGCTCATGTATGCCTCGCTGTATCAGGCTGTTTCGAAGCTCGTCGGGGCGAAGGTCGCCGTCCTCGGCGACAGTCTGACGGAGCAGAGCGCGTGTTCGTTTATCACCAGTGCGTACAATGACCGCTGGATGGAAAACGTCTTGCGGGATACGGCGCTGACTGGCGATGACGGGAAAACCTACAAAGGCTCCGGATGGTTCGCGCTGATTGCCCGGAAGTATAAGATCAAGTGGTGGTGCGCCGGACACGGAGCGCAGTGGTGGTACTCCACGACCGAGCGGCCAAATGGCGCGACGGCGATGGTGCGCAAGCTGATCGACGGAACGGACGAATTCGATTATATCGTGCTGGAATACGGCACGAATGATATCCTTTCCGGCTACACCCACATCGGCACAGCGGCAGACGAAGCCAGCGAGACGGCGACGACCAGCTGCGGCGCGATCAAGTGGTGCATCGAGCAGCTGCAAACGCGATTCCCCGAGGCAAGCATTGTCGTAATTTTGCCGAACATCCGCAGCGGTGCGAACGGAGAGTCGCCAGCAATGCAGCAGACGTATCTGGATACCGTCGTACCGATACTCAAGAAGTACGGCGTGCGGCGCGTCAACATGGCCGAGGACAGCGGCATTGTCAAAAGTATGATGTCCACCGATGGCGTTCACCTGCGCTGGCCGGTTGTGTCGAACAATGTCACACACTACACGAACGATACTCCGGCGGTGCGGAAATTCAGCAAATGCCTTGAGGCAGAGCTGCTGAAAGCGTGAGGTGAGAGTATGGCATTAAAAACGCTTTACAAAGATGGGAAGCCGTTGACACTTGGCGGGAAAACCTTGAGGGTGGATGTATCAGGCGGCGCTATGGAAGCCTTGGAATGGCATCAATGCCCGGAGCTGGTGCGGAACTACCTCGCAAATGTGGTATACGATCCCAATGACTACAGCGTTTCCCAGATCGCATCCTATGCGCCCGCGACGGCAGTTGTGAGCAATTACAAGCCTATCGGGCAGGAGGCGGGCGGGGTGACGCACTACAACGAAGTGCCAAATGTCCTCACGCCTTTTGCCGGGACCAATGCTGCGGGGACGCTGAAACCGCTTGATGCGCTGCGGTGGATTCGGACGCGGGATAACTCCGCAGAAGCGTGGAATGTGCGCGATCTCGGCGGATGGGCTTGCGACGGAGGCACTGTGAAATACGGGCTGCTGATTCGAGGCGGGAAATTGGCCGCGGCAGATCGAGCAGTGCTCGTGGGAGAACTTGGTGTTCAACACGATCTTGATCTGCGAGGCCGAGAGGGAGGCGGCTCCGGCGACGAGCCGGATATGGAAGAATCTCCGCTTGGGAGCGATGTATGGTACACGCGCACCCAGCAATATGCATGGTACGCTCTGACACCGGTAGCGACATGGCAGGCTTACCTCCGCTGCGTGATCGATGCTGTAACGCATAGGGAGCCGGTGTATTTCCACTGCACGGCAGGCGCGGACAGAACCGGTACGCTGGCTTGTGTTCTTGAAGGGCTGCTCGGTATGAGCCAAAGCAACATCGACAAGGACTATGAGCTTACTACATTTTATTCCGGCTCTGGGTCGGATGCGAATGCGCGGCGAAGGAATGAATCGGACTGGAAGGGGCTTATCAATGCGATCAACGCCGTTCCCGGCGACACGTTCCGCGATAAGTGCGTACATTTTGCCGTTGGAACGTGCGGAATGTCGATGGCTGATATCAACGCTTACCGCGCGGCTATGATCAACGGAACGCCCGAGACGCTGCACTGGTATCAGAGCATCACCAAAAATCTCACAGGCTGCACGATCAGCAACGCCGCGTCTCAGGTGGATTACGGCGAGGCGTACACTGCGACTATCACGCCGGAAAGCGGAAAAAACCTGGACAGCATTGTTGTTACGATGGGTGGTGTGGATATCACATCCACGGCAGTCTCAGGTGGGGTTATCAGCATTCCGAAGGTGACGGGAGAAGTGACGATCACTGCGGCGGCATCTGCACCGTCGGTGAATTACACCATCACGCGGAATCTCACCAATTGCGCATCGTCCAACACGGCGAATACCATTGCCGAAGGTACGGCCTACACCACGACGCTCTCCCCGACGGGGACTTTCAAGAAACTTGGCACGATCACTGTCACGATGGGCGGAACGGATATTTCCGCGTCTGCGGTTTCCGGCAGCACGATCACAATTGCCAAGGCAACGGGCAACATCGTGATTACCTGCGCGGCAGCGATCACGAACATCATTGATACCATCGGGATATCTGCAAATACGCGACTGAGCACGTCGAGCGGCGCAAATCGAGCGCAGAATGGATATGCGGCAATCGGTGCCAACGAAGATGCAGCAAGTCTGATTCACCTGAAAGCGGGAGATACGCTCCGCATCAAGGGTGCAAGCCTACCCG
>ERZ836877.1398-NODE-1398-length-36706-cov-7.159832_pt1 | contig 36706 bp, 27 predicted proteins | sample MGYA00519469_ERZ836877 | MGnify/ENA primary metagenome ERZ836877 (study PRJEB31850, sample SAMEA3708809) | human gut metagenome | biome: human gut; feature: human-associated habitat; material: faeces | place: China | collected 2014 ...
CCACCGCTATGCTCCTTCGTCTCAGATATAAAGCCATCTCCGACTTTTTGGCCTGAAGTTTAACAGATATTATGAAACACCCTCTCAATGCGGTATTACTTTCTGTCCCAAGAGCACTCCGTTGTCTTGAAAAATATTGTGCTTTACGGCTTCGTATGATGGATTATTTCTTTCGGGGTGAAGCAGGTGAATGGTAACAGGGTATGCAATCAAGTCTGCTATCTGCAATCCTATGATGTTGTCTTTCTTATTATTGAAACCAAAATCTCTAATTCTTGCCCTTAATCGGTCGGGTGCTACCCACTTTGTGCCACGATTGCGCAAACCGTTATAATAGTTAAGAAGTTTATTATCTTCTTTCTTGCCTCGGCGCTCTACGACAATGGAAATCTCAGATAGAGCACCCTCTTTTATTTCATTATCAACGCAGAAGATGCTTCTCTCAATCAGATATGACAGTGACAAACCATAAACGTCATCTTCCTCGCCCCGAACACAGAATTTGCTAAGCAGTTCCTTAAGAATCGTGCAACTAACAATGACATAGGCATTATTTCGGCTCAATATTTTCTCGATGCCTTCAAAAAATCTCACTCTCAAGGCTTCATCCGCAAGAACCGAGAATGGACCGCGCCATTTACGGATATCAACAGAATGGATAACAACATCCTTTGTGCCAAAAATCTCTATCTTCAATTCCTCAAAAGCCTTATTCAGAGCATTGAGATTCTGCCGCGACACAAGAATACCGCACAAAGTGAACACAGGAAATCCGGGGTCGTACTTTGCCAAGTTATGGTCTCCACATTCATCAATGAAGAGATAATATTTCGACTTCGTTGTCTTTTCCATTGCATATTTAAGGTTGTTTAACAACCTCTTAATGCGACGTTACAAAAATCATCAAATAAGAATGATATCTCCGACATTTCATGTAAGGTGAAAATTTAACGGAAGGTGATGGTGAAGCGGGTGAGGGCGTCGGCGGGTGAGGTCGCGAGGGAGTAGGTGCAGTCGTGACGGGAGAGGACTTCGCGGACGAAGGTGAGGCCTATGCCCTGTCCGCCGGGCTTGTCGGTGAAGAAGGGCGAGGTCATCTGCGCGGCTTTGTCGGGCGTTATACCGGGGCCGTCGTCGGTTACGGTTATTACGGGGCCGGCAACCGACACCGACACCCGACCTCCGCGGCCGGTACTCTCGCATGCATTCTTCACTATATTGACAAGGGCCTGCTCTATCTGGGCGGCATCGGCCATCACTGAAGCGCTTTCGCCGAGGTCGATGGCGAAGCCGACGCCGTGCTGGGTGCATATGCTTTCGAGGAAAGTGGCGCAGTCGCCTACGAGGCTCCGTGTGTCTGTGCGTCCGAGGCGCGGCTCGGGTGTTTTGACGAGATCGGCGAAACGACCGATGAAATCGCTAAGAGCGATAGCCCTGTGACGGCATGCCTCGAGGAGTCCGTCGGGGTCATCGGCATCGACGGCGCCGAGGGCCGTACTCATGGCGGCCACGGTGTTGTTCACCTCATGGGCCATGAGCCGTATGAGCTTGACGTAGGCGGCCCGCTCGGCGGCCGCTACCATCGGGGCTACATTTTCTATGAGATAAAATGTGCAGCGGACGCCATTGTCGATGAAATGGCGGCGTACAACCCGGAAAAGATGGCTGCCGTCGGCCCTGAAAGTGTCTTCGGCTCCGTCGGGTACCTCATCGAGCCGTTCCTGAAGAGGGGGGAAGACGTCGAAAACCGCCCGCGCCGCGGGATTGACCATGCGCTCTACTCCGCCGAAACCTCTGACCACCACGCCAACCGGTGCTTCGGCGACGAGCAAGGTAAGAAAATGGCGCTGTTCCTCGAGCGAGAGACGCTGGGCGTGCATGCGGGCCATCATCTGGTTGAAAACCTCGACGAGCGAATCGACCTCGGGCTGCCCCAGTGGGCGCAGAGCCACATTCCAGTCCTGTCCTTTAAGCAGATCCATGCCGTTTGCCAGTGTCTCGACGGGAACGACCACCTTGCGGTAGAAAAAGACACATGCGGCGATATCGACGGCAAGCATTATCTCGGCGCCATAGAAAAGCCAGGGCCGGGAGCTGAATGTGAGCCACATGAGCACACCGTAGACAGGAAGCTGCAAGAGAAGAAAGAGGAAAAAGAGAAGACGCAGATTCACGACAGACCGTATTTTTCCATTCGACGATAGAGCGCGCCACGCGAAATGCCGAGCGCAGCGGCCGCCCGCGACACATTGCCGCCCGCTGCCCTGAGGGCTTCGGCGATCTTACGGCGTTCGAGTCCTTCGAGAGTGTCGGGAGCTGCCTGCGGCGCGGTATTGGATGCAGCGTCGCGCAAATCGGCGTCGCTTATTTCCCGATGGCCGCTCACAAGGATCGCCCGTTCGACCATGTTGCGCAGTTCGCGGATATTGCCCGGATACGGCAAGGAGGCAAGGTATGATACAGCCCCGTCGGTGAAAGAGGCTATCGGGGCGCCCGGATGCGTTGCGGCAAAGGAGCGGGCGAAGGCGCGGATGAGAGCGGGAATATCGGCGCGGCGCTCGCGCAGCGAGGGCATATGGAGAGTCACCAGATTGATTCTGTAGAACAGATCCTCCCGGAAGCGGCGGTCGGCGACCATGGCGCCTATGTCGGCTGTCGTGGCGCAGACAACACGGACATCGACACGACGCGAGCGGTTGCTGCCAAGAGGCTCGTAGCTCTGGTCCTGCAGCACACGCATGAGTTTCATCTGCGACACGGGTTCGAGAGCGTCGATCTCGTCGAAAAAGAGTGTGCCTCCGGCGGCAAGCTCGAAGCAGCCTTTACGGTCGGTGAGAGCGCCTGAAAACGCACCGCGGACATGGCCGAACATCTCACTTTCGAACATCGCCGGCGGCATACCGCCGAGCCTGACCTTGACGAACGGACCGGAGGCGCGGCGGCTGTTGCGGTGTATGGTCTCGGCCAGAAGCGCTTTTCCCGTACCGCTCTCGCCCGTGATAAGGACGGGGGCATCGGTAGGCGCCACGCGGGCCGCCGTAGACAGAAGCGCCTCGAGAGGCGCGCTCGAACCGACGATGGCCGCACGGTCGAAATGATCCTCCCGCGACGGCTGATGGAGGCTCAGAGCGGTTGCAATGCGCTCGAGCAACACGTCATTGTCCCATGGCTTGGTGATGAAGTCGAACGCTCCGGCACGCATGCCTTCGACAGCAAGGTCGATACTGCCCCAGGCCGTCATCAGAATGACAGGCACTTCGGGACGGAATATCTTTACCTGACGGAGCAAGGTGATACCTTCGATTCCCGATGTTCCGCGGGTAAAATTCATATCCATCAGGATAAGCCCGGGCCGTGAGGAGCGGACACAGTCGACGGCCCCGTCCGGAGTCGGGACTGCAAGCACCTCATAGCCGGCCCTCGTAAGGAGCCCGCGCAGCGACGCAAGCAACATCGTATCGTCGTCTACAATCAGAATGGCAGCCATAGTGCAAAGATAGTGAAAAAATTCTGTTAAATCACTCTATAATAACATATGTGAACCCACCGGCCGGCGAATTCACATATGTCACATTTAAAGTATCACATTTAAAGCCTGACTTTAGAGCCGTTGACTATATATATTCCGCGTGGGAGGCGATGCAGGTCGGAGACCGAGGCATTGCGGAGGAGGAGTATTCCCTGCAGCGAATGGACGGTGAATGTACGGCCGATATCTGTTGTCACGCTCCCGATACCTGAGACGGCCCCTATCGTACAGGCCGCCGCCAGCATCGAGCCGTCGGTAGTGCGGGCCGTTATGACAGCTTTGCCCTCGGCAAGAACACTTACGAGTCCCGAGGCATCAACAATAGCCACATTCTCATCCGACGAGATCCATTCGAGCTTCTGTCCCGCAGCTTCCGCGGGCAAAATCTCCGCGTTCAACTGCACCTGCTGCCCCGGCTCCGCCTCTACCGCGCCGGGATTGAGCACCAGCGACTCCGCCAGAGGCGGCACAGCTACAATCTTCACCTCCGAGTCGGGGGTCGTGTAGTTATGTCCGTCGGCCGAGCTAAGAATAATATTCTCGATACCAACGCTTCCTCCGTCAATGTCTGTTCCTTCGAAAGCAAGGGTGAACACAGAGCCTCCGTTGCCCTCGAATGGTCTGTTGTTTATCGAGAACATCACTATCCGGTAGCGGTCGTGCCCCACCCGGGCAAGCGTGGCCGAATGGCCGGAAGCGCGTGGTGCCAGACTGAGTTTCGACTCGTCGGTAGTGAGGCCTCCGGAACAGACCAGATCAAGCTGAAGCGCCACAATTTCGGCCTCATTCTCCAGGGCGGCATCGAGCATGAATATGCCGTCGCTACGGTATCCTCTGAAAACAAGCTCGTTGGGACTATAAACCGTGCCCCGGACTATCATGTCGAAACAGCGACGGTCGGGATCATTGCTGTAAATCTTCAGCAGCGAGGCGAAATCGCCCACCGAAGTATCGGCAATCGCCATAGGCAGTTCTCCCGACTGCCAGGGTTCTATAGTCAGAGGCAGCGATGCCGTGCAGCGGAGGCGTCCGTCGTCCGACACCAGCCGGTCGATAATCAGGGGAGCGTCGCCGTAGTTGTTCACCGGAATGCCGAATGAAAGGTCGCCGCTATCGGCAATATTGCCCGCCATGGTTTCCCGGTCACAGCCCAGAGAGGGCGTGGCCACATTGAGAAATCCGCCCTGGCTTTCGGATGCCAGATTTTCGCCGCCGGCATTTGCCAGAATCACATTGCCGGCTATAAGCTGGCAGGAGGCCTTGGTGCCAAGTCGCAGACGGAAACTCACTATCGGGCCTTCCGAACCGAGGATAGGGCTGTTGTCGGCACTGAAGCCGACAATTCGCAGAACTTGCGTAGGATAGAAGCCCCAGAAAGGATTGCCCCAGTCATCAAAATCGCCGGAACCGCTTTCTTTGACCACATTTGCATCGAAGGTAAGCGAAGAAGCCCGCGACGACTTTTGCAGACTGCCTTCCACAAATTCTATGCCCTCCGGAAGTTCGAACGAGAAGTCGGCACCCACGATGGGGTCCATATTGTTCATCATCACTTCCACGGTTACCTCCTGGTCGATTACGCCGCTTATATCGCCGCATACCAGTTCGTTGACCGAATAGGCCTCGGCTTCTATGCGCAGCAGGCGGGTGGGTTCGAAGGCATCGTTGGTTTCGATCCGCAGCATTTCGTTGATTCTGCCGCGGTTTTGCGGAGTGTACGACAGCATGAGGGTGCCTTCCCCGCCGGGAGCCACGCTGCCGCCCGGGATATACACACTGAGACCGTCGACAGAAGTGCTGAAATCCTTGAGCACAAGCGGCGCCGTGCCTGTGTTGGCTATCGTGACGCCTGTCTCGAATGTCGAGCGAATGGGCACGCGGTAGAAATTGAGCACATTCTCCGACAGCATCATGCGGGCGCCGCGGACAGTGAGCTCAGCTGCTGACGTCCCGACCGGCAGCGGCTGCCCGTCGGCACTGCTGAGAGTGGCCTGCGGCGTGAGAGTGTAGGTGCCCGGAGAGCATGAAAGCTCCACCCCGAAGCGCACGATCTCGCCGTCGCCGGCAGCAATGGGACGCAACGAAGTGTTGTACACCACAAGCACGTATTCGCCGGCGTCGTTGACATCGGCAGTCACGCTGTGATCGGGCAGTCGCAGAGGGTTTGCCGTGAGGCTGCCCGGCACAACAGTGCAGCCCGCGGGCAGCGGCAGCCGTATCTCGGCGGCCACTACACCGGCATCATCGGTGCGTAGGCCCACCGACAGCTCCACGTGCTCGCCTGCTTCGGCAGTGATGCCCGACACTGTCACTACATTGGCGGCACGGGCGGTCAGAAAGACCGTCCATACTGCCATGAGCGTTGTTAGTATTCTGCGCAACATTTTATCTGTCGGTTTTTACTACTTTGCACGACTGGATGCTGGTTCCGTCGACAGTGAGTGTGAGGAGATAGAAACCGGTCGGAACGGCAGTGGTGTCGAGCGTTACTTTGTGCTGGCCATATCCGAGGGTGGTGTCATATCCGAGTACCCTCACTCCGACGAGGCTCGAAAGCGAAAGCTGCACGCTGTGGTTGCCTTCGGTGCCTATGGTCACAGGTACTTCGAGAACATCGTCGAAGGGATTGGGCGAGGGCACGAGCATCTGTTGCATCACGATTTCGGAAATACCGCTCAGGTCGCCGCGTATGGCCGCTACCTGCGAGGCATCGGGACTTACCAGCATTATATCTTCCACCGTATTGGAGCCTATCGACAGCAGGGCGGTGCGTCCGGCGGCGATAGTGTGTCCGCTGAGCGAGAAGGAGAGGAAGCGGTACTCGCTGTCGTTCATCCAGCGGCCTGTGGTCTCCATGCCTTTGAGGCCGGCGAGCACTTTTATTTCACCGGTGCTGCGGTCGCCGCTCAGTGTCAGTTGCAGACCGGCCAGTTCGACGGGAGTGTCGATGTAGAGAATGCCGTTTTCGACAGTGTAGACAGCCACACTGCTGAGCGACGCTTCGGCCGGAGCTTTGTCGGGAGTCATGATTATGTTGACGGTGCCGACCACGTCGAGAATGTTGATCTGGCTGTCGGAGTTGACATCGGCGGCGTCGAAGATAAATGGCCTGGGCTCGCGGCCAACCATGTAGTTTACGTCGGTCACAACGTCGGCCACGTCGACCGCTCCCGAACCGTCGGAGTCGCCCTTGCCGGCTGCGCGGGGGGTTGCCGACACCACACGCGAGGGTGAGTTTTCGGTGAGCGACGTGCGCAGAACCTTATAGAAGTAGCAGTAGGTGTTGCCCGGCTCGATGTCGTAGTCGGTGAATTCTTCTTTTTCGATTAGCTGCGCGTTGATGCGGACGGTGTCGGCGGGCTGACCCTCGTCGTTGAGCACGTCGGGACGGTAGCGGTAGAGATTGTAGCCGAGCATGTCATCGATATTATCGGCGGGGCTTTCCCAGGTCAGCTTCACGCGTCCGACACCGGCCTCGGCCATGAAGCCGGCGCTCATCGAGCCGGCACTCTGCACGTTGGCATGGAAGCGGAAATCCTCGACAGGTATGGGGAAGAACTCCTCGTCTTCGGCATCGCCCACGTAGATGCGGTTGAGGCCGTCGTAGGTATCGCGGCCCCTGATAGTGAGATATGCCGTGTAGACATCGAGCTCATCGCCGTCGATCACCTCGGTGCGCCATGAGGCATCCTCGCTGATGGGAATCTGTGTGTAGGGCGGACGGACACCCATGGCCACCATAGGCGTCTTGTCGCGGTTCATGCGCTTGCTGAAGAATACCTCGACCTTGTGACGACCCACGCCTAAGTCGGGAAGGATGTCGAAATCGTCGCAGGCGTTGATTCCGTCGATTTCTACCTTCCACACCACGCCCGGAGCAGCGGGATTTGGCCGGGTGAGTATGTTCGAGAGGTCGAGTTCGGCGAATGAGCGGGGCGACCATGTCCAGCCGGTGTTCTTGGGATTGCGGATATCCCATATCCAGTTGCGGAGGATATCGCGGTTGGTGGAGCCGTAGTAGTTCGGCTCGTCGGTGGTTTTGTATACAGCCTTTTCGCTATATTCACTTATGGAAATATAATTTCTTTCACTATAGTCTTCGTATATGTTGCCGAAAGTATTGCAGTTCCTGATTTTGTCTATACCAGGCAACTGATTGATATGATACGCTCTAAGAGCATCAGCGTAATTTCTAACAATAGATGTGGCATCGGTTTTTGCAGCCACTAATCCCGGAGTGCAGTTATAAATGGCCGATTCATTAATATAGATATGTTTAGGATACCAACTGCCAATACCCAAATAATTGAACAGCGTTTTTCTGAACGAAGGATATTTACAACCAGTTCCCGGATAAGAGAACGAACATGAAAAATTGTCGAATTCCACATACTCCAATTCAGAGTTCGGACCGAAATTAAATTGTACATCGCTTTGAGCGGTTTGGTCAATACTACCAAATGCTGTGAATAATATTCTTTTATCCGGTGTTCCTTTGGCTATAACCTTTCCGGCATTCGGGTGGTTCCGATAATAGTAACCATTTAGAGAATCATAGAATTCCTCCCCTTCCTGCTCTCCGAGTTCCACCGATATGCCGGTTCCGGGCCTGAAGTGTAGTTTGGTACCGGGCATCAGGGTGAGTGTAACGCCCTCGCAGACACCGATGTTTGTGGTGACGATGTAATATTTGTCGGGGTAGAGGGTGGTGTTCTGCCATATAAGACCGGAAAGCTCGATGCCGTTCTCCACCACGAGAGGTATCAGCGCCTCGACCGTGTTGGTGGAGTTGTCGCAGCTTATTGTGAGGCGGAGAGTTATATGGCGTCCGTCGGCGCAGTTGTCGTTTATCTTTATCCTCAGCGGATTTTTGCTCTCGTTGTGTGCATATCCGCTGATTTCGGAGCCGAAGTCGGCCTCACCGTCGATAATATCGATTATGCTCCTGTCCTCGTTCTCGCCGTACAGCTCCACGGTGGCTCTGACGTTGCGTGCCTGCCCCCAGAAGTTGCGCACGGTAGGATATATCTCGAGGATCTCTCCGGCATCGGGCCTGAAATCGCCGTCGCCACCGGCGGTGTCGTCGATGCGGCAGCCAACATAGCCGAGAGTCGGCACCCGGTCGGAATCCCTGAGACCGTATATTGCATTTACATCGAGGACACCGTCGAGGCCGCCCTGCAGAGTATGGATCATGTCGCCAAAGAGAATTTCTTTGGTAGGTATGTCCTTGCACTGGTATAGCCTCGACAGCGCGCCTGCCACGAGCGGACATGCCATCGATGTGCCGTTGAGGCTGCGGTATCCTCCGCCGGGATATGTGCTGATAATGTTTGTGCCGGGAGCCTTGATCTCGTACTCGTAGAGCATTTCGCTGTTGGAGAATGCCGATGAGATGGGTCCGTCGGGGTCGTAGTTGGAGAAAGGAGCGAGATTTCCTTCGGTGTCGCTGGCCATCACGCCCACCACAAAAGAGTATGCCGCGGGAAAGAATGGAGCACCAATAGGGGGTATGGACAGCGGCATTCCGTCGTTTCCCGCCGCGCCCACTATGAGCGATTTCTGATATGCCTTTGCCAGGATATCGTAGAAAGAGAGCGAGTGGGTGTATGTGCCCAGCGAGAGCGAGAGCACATCGGCACCCTGCGCGCAGGCGTAGTCCACGCCCCGGGCTATGGTAGCCACGTCGCCCGAGCCGTCGCTCTGCATCACGGTCACCGGCAGAATCAGGGCGTCGGGGTTTGCGCCGGTTATGCCGATGCCGTTGCTGCCCGAAGCCGCCGCTATGCCGGCGCAGTGTGTGCCGTGGCCGTTGTTGTCGCGCATGAGGCCGGTATTGTTTATGAAGTCCCAGCCGTGGATGTCGTCGGTAAATCCGTTACCGTCGTCGTCGCTGTCTTCTATACCGTTGGCCTCGCGTTCGTTGGTCCATATGTTGTCGGCAAGGTCGGGATGCTCTATGTCGACGCCGGTGTCGAGAATGGCAATGACGGGGCGCTTGCTGTTGATGACCGGTTTTTCCCAGAGTTTATCGAGCTTAATGGCGGGAACGCCCCACTGCTGCCCGTACATCGGTTCGGAAGTATAGTCGGAAGCGGTGGCGCAGATGCGGAGTATGTAGTTGGGCTCGGCATATTCCACTTCGGGCAGAGCTGCGAAGTCGCTTGCCACGGCATGGATATCCGTTGTCTTGCTGCGGTCAAGGCGGATCAGATAGAGCGACGACAGGTCGCTGTCGTCGACAGTCTTTCCATCGAAGGCCCGGGCTCGCCGGGCTTTGGGCGTCACCTGTGCGCCGGTGAGGGGCATGAGTTCCTCGGCTTCAGAAGCTCCGTATTTTTCGAGAAGTGAATTGAGGGCTTTTGCCGAGGCCGCGGCGCGGAGTCGGCCTTTCGAGGCCTTGAGCTGCGGCGCCGTAGTGGTTTCGGTCTTGAATTTCACTATCATTTCGCCCTGTCGGTACTCCGGCATGCGGGAACTGATGTTGGTCACATCATAACTTCCCGCGTAGGGGTCCTGTGCAAGAACTTCCGGAGATGCAACTAACATTGCGGCACATGTGCTGTGCAGCAATAATTTGCAGATTGGTTTCATTATGTGAGAGCTTGATTAAATAATTGATTCTGTAGCTTTTCGGGAGTTATTATCCCCATTGATTACAAAATTAACTATTTTTACCCCCCCCCGTAAAATTTTTAACACAAATTAAATTTCTATTTAATTATATTGGCTATGTCGGCGTCGATGGGGGCGTTGCGCGAGAAATCCCACAGAGTTATGGAGCGGAGCTGATAGAAATAATACCAGTAATAGAACAGCTCTTCGAGCTGCTTTGAACGGGCGCTGTCTTTGTTGGCCTGTGAGTCGCTGAGGTCGAGAGTGGATATTCGGCCTATCATGAATGTCTCGACATTGGTGTCGTAGCGCCTGCAGGCTATTTCCGAAGCGCGGTCGGCGAGCCGGAGCTGCTCGGCCTGGTTGTTGAAGCGCTCCACGAGGATAAAGAGGTTGCTGTTGAAATCGAGCGTTTCCTTGCGCAGGGTATTGGCGGCCAGTTCGCGCTCGCTCTCGGCCACCTTGACGGCAGCCCGGCGCTTGCCCCAGTCGACAAGTGGTATGCTCACGCCGACTTCCACCACCTGGTTGTCGCGCAGGTCGCGGTAGCTGCGGCCGAAAGTGCGGTCGGCGCCGGTGTAGCCCACCTGGGCGAAGAGCGTCACTTCGCGCATGGCGCCTTTCGCCTGGGCCACCTTGTAGTCGGCCTCGAGCTGACGCCGCTGCACATTGTGCATGAATGGGTTGTTCTCGGTGGCACGGTCGAGCGCCTGTGTGTAGCCCACGCTGACATCGTGCAGACGTTCGGGCTCGAGAGGCATTATGACGGTGCCTTCCTCGAAATCGAGGAACGACGACAGACGGAACGACGCGCTCCTGAGGTCGCTGTCGTCGTTGCTGACGTCGCTCTGCGCCTGCAGGAGGGTGAGTTCGATCTGCAGGAGATCGTTTTCGCTTATCTGACCCATTCGCCGCTTGGCCTGCGCCACTTCGTAGAGCTTGCGGGCGTTGCCGAGGTTCTGGCACGAGCAAGCGAGCTTGTCGGCAGCCATGAGGACGTTGAAAAACAGCCGTATCGCCTCCATGGCCACTTCTTCGGTCTCGCTCATGAAGCGTGCGCGTGCCTCGGCATATCGCACCGGCTCGATGCGGCGCTTCCACTTGATGTCGTTGGCGGCAAAGAGGGGCTGCTGGAGCGTCAGGGCCACGGGTATCGACATGAAATTATTGTATTTGTCGCCGCTAAGCTGCCGCATATAGTCGAGCGAGGAGCGCAGCGAGAGCGTGCCGCCGGTAAACCATATGCGCTGCGAGAGGCTGAGTTCGCCGCTGAGCTGCAGATTGTCGTTGGGCACGAAGCGGTAGGAGCCGTCGGACTCCTGATAGCTGCTGTAGCGCTTGGAATATGCCGGGATGGTGCCCTTGAAGCTGATTTCGGGCAGGAGCTCGGCACGGTAGGTGCGGTACTGCCAGTAGGCGGAGCGCAGCTCGTTGAGGGCGGCCGAGGCGTCGACGCTGTGCGAGCGTGCGCGGGCTATGGCCTCGGCAAGACTTATGCGGACGGTGTCTGTCTGAGCCGCCACGCTCAGACAGAAGACCGAAAAGTATATGAAGACAAGGAATCTATTCATTTCTCAAAGCGTCTATGGGATTTACGCGCGAGGCTTCGCGCGCGGGAAAATATGTGCCGACCATCACACATACGAGCATGAGGACATATACGATGGCCGATATTGCGGCGAAGTGTATGCCGAAAGAGCTGACCCATGTATCGGCCACGGTGGTGTCGCCCGGTTCCTCATAGCCGAAGTCGAGTCCGGCGGCGAGACCGTACTGGAGATAAAGGAATATGCCGACGCTAAAGGCGACCGTCATCAGCACGAAACTCTCGCCGAGTAATATAGTCCGGATTTTGCCGCGAGTGGCGCCGAACGCACGGTGCACGCCCATCTCGCCGGTGCGGCGCCGTGTCTGAAGATAAAATGAGCCTACGACGCCGAGCAGGAGATTGAGCATGAAGAAGACCGTCAGAGCCACGCCGCGGCGATAGCTGTTGGTGATGCCGTCTTCACGGGCCATGCCGGCGAAAAGCTCGGTGTAGGGCGTGACGGCTTTTACGGCGTAGTTGCCGGCTGTCAGCTCGCGTGGAGCGCGGTTGCGGAATTCGTCGATAAATGTTTTCATGTCAACACCATCTTTCAGGCGCACCGTGCATGCGAAATTATCGTAAGGCTCAGGGGCCAAGGCTACAAATGCAAGCGAATAGCTGCGGCGGAGGGGCGAACGGCGCACGTCTTCAACCACTCCGACAGCCGTGACCCCTTCCCCGGTATAGGGGTTGAAAAGCTTTGCCGTCGGCACACCGCCGTCGGGCGAGAACTGCCGTGCGAGGGTTTCGGTCAGTATTACCTCGCCGGGAGCGACATTGTCGAGCACCTCGGCCGGCGTTCCGTCAGCAGGCTCAATCCCGATGGTACGGAAGAAATCGGTACCGGTCCAGAAAAACTGACCGGACACACTGACAGTATCCGTGCTTCCGTCGTATGTATAAGCCGTGTTGAGCTGCGGGCTGCCCATATAGGCATATGAACCGGAAGCCATTGCGGCTTCCACGCCGTCGAAGGCGCGCACTTTGCCGAGAAAGGCATGGATGGAATTGATGCGGCCTTCTTCGGTATCGTATTCGGGCTTGAAACCGGCATGTTTTTCGGGCAGAGTGCTGACGTCGATTTTCACCAGGCGGTCAATATCATAGCCCATAGGCAGCGAACGGTCGTACATAAGCACCACCGAGCGGTCGATAAGCTGCCATGCTATGATGGTGACGAGCACAAGTTCCAGAAACAGCCATGCGTAGCGGCTGCGACGGTTCCACAGATTTTTGAATATCACTCTCAGCATAGCACTATTTTTCGTTTAAGGATTCGACGACAGGGCGCCCCAGCGAGCGGTAGACAGGCAGAAGGCCCGACAGGGTATTGAGCACGGCGCAGATCAGGAAGACCGACAGGAAGACCACGGGCGAGAATATCATTTCGTCGGTAAAGTCGGTGGTCACGCCGTAGCTCATGAAGAGATCGGCCACACCGGCTTTGAGCATCATGTAGGCAAAGAAATAGCCGACGATGCCTCCCAGGAATGTGAGCCACAGGTTTTCGCGGAGCACTTCGCGAAGCAGACGTCCGCGGGTGGCGCCGAAGGATTTCCGCAATCCCATCTCGGCCATTCGGCTTTCCATATGGCCCGATATGATGCCGCTGAGATTGAGCGATGGTATGAGCAGCAGGGCCATGATAACCAACGCGAATACGAGGAATATGCCCGACAGGCGGAATTCGGTGTCCTGAATCCCGGGACGGAAAGTCTTGACGGCATGGCTCACGGGCTGGCCGAAGAAATGCACCTGATAGCCTTCGTGCGAGGCGTTGAAACGCGCCTCGAGATCGGCGATCTCGGCCTGAAGAGCGTCGAGACTGTCGGTGACAGTGACCAGTTTGAGCTGTCCGATCCACGGAATACCGTTGACCGACTGGTCGTAATCCTGCTTGGAGGTGTAGGGCACGTATACTCCGGCGTAGGAATCGGTCTGAGCGGGAGTCGATTCCTTCACCACGCCGACCACGCGGTAATCGGTGAAGTTGACCCGTATATCCTTGCCGATATATTGCTCCGCATCGCCAGCGCCGAATGCCTCGCGGGCTGTTTTCTCGCCGACAACGGCCACAGGCATCCCTGCCTGAAACTCGGCGTCGGAGTAGCGCCTGCCTGCGAGAAACCGGAAGGAATATACGTCGAAAAACGCCGGGTCGGTGTATTTAATCTTCACCGGGAAGTCGAGTCCGCCGTCGGAACGCGAGGCATAGGCGCTTTCCCATGGCTCCATATATGCCGAAACCTTGCTGGCGTTGCGCAGAGTGTACATATGGTCGCGGACAAGGTCGTAGGACATAGAATACTGCATGTTTCCGCCCTCGGGCAGATCCATGATCAGACGCTGTATGAAGGCGCTGCTCAGGCGGTCGTATTCGGGATATACAGGCGCTATCATGGAGTTGAGCACCACCACCGCGACGGTCGTGGAGGCCAGGGCGAGCGCTGTTCCGAATATGTAGATGGCGGCGAAGAGCTTGTTATGCCTTATCGTTTGCCAAAGAGTCGTCAACATAGTTGGTTTAAAAAGTATTGAGTTTAAATAATTAGAAATTAGTAGTTAGTAGTTAGAAGTTGGGAATCCAGACAAAACTTCTAACTACTAACTTGTAATTACTAACTTACTCGGTGACCTGGTGGCCGTCGAAGAAGTGGACGGTGCGGTCGGTCTCGGCGGCCTGTGCTTCGTTGTGAGTCACCATGACGATGGTCCGGCCGTCTTTCTTGTTGAGGTCGTGGAGTATGCCCATGATTTCGGCGCTCATCTTGGAGTCGAGGTTGCCGCAGGGTTCGTCGGCGAGGATAATGGAGGGATTGCCTACGATGGCGCGGGCTATGGCCACACGCTGGGCCTGGCCGCCCGAAAGCTGCGAGGGGAAGTGGTTCATGCGGTGCGAGAGGCCGACTTTCTCGAGGGCTGCGCGGGCGAGGGCTTTCTTGTCGCCCTTGAAACCGCGGCGGTACAGCAGGGGTACGATGACGTTGTCGAGCACGCTGAGGGTCGGTATTAGGTGGAAGCTCTGGAAGACGAAGCCGAGGGTCTCGTTGCGGAAGCGGGCAAGTTCTTTGTCGCTCATGCCTTCGGTGCTGCGGCCGTCGAGTTCGACGGTACCCGATGTCGGGTTGTCGAGGAGACCGATTATGTTGAGAAGCGTGGACTTTCCGCAGCCCGAGGGGCCCATTATCGACAGGAATTCGCCTTTTTTCACTTCGAGGTTAATGTTTTCGAGAGCCTGTGTCTCGACAGTCTTGGTGCGGTAAACTTTATTGATGTTCTTTAAAGTAATCATGTTTATTATATTGTGAAAGGTGAAGGGTGAAAGGTGAAAAGGCCGATGAAGTATTATCTTCACTTTTCACCTTTCACTTTTAAACTCAGATTAATTTATTCTTCGCGGAGAGAGTCGACGGTGCTGATGCGGCTTACGCGGGCGGCCGGAATCCATGTGCCGACGACAACACATATTATAATGATGATGTAGACTATTGCGGAAATGACGGAGAAGTGCTCGCCGAAGTGGGTGACCCATGTGTCGATGACGTTGTACGCGTTGTTGTTGGTGTAGCCGTTGTTGAATCCGGCCTTCAGGGCGTACTGCAGGTAGAGGATGTCGCCGATAATGAATGCAAGAGTGGCCAGGACCACGCTTTCGCCCATGAGCATGCCGAATATGTTGCCCCGACGGGCACCGAATGCGCGGTGAACGCCCATCTCGCCTATGCGTCGGCGGGTCTGGAGATAGAACGATCCGAGCACACCGAGCACAAGGTTGATGAGGAAGAATGCCGCCAGCATCCATGCCGTGCGGCGCTCGGCGGTAATGCCGTAGTTATATTCGGTCGCGGCAATGATGTTTTCGAAAGGCGTCACCGATTTCACATAGTAGTTGCCTGTGAGCATATCTTTCACGGCCCAGGGGCGGAAACGGTCGGCCCAGTCGTGGGGCGACTCTCCGGGTGCGAGCCGCACCGTGATGCTGAATTTATCGCCGGGAAACGTCGGGTTCCAGAAAAAGAACACGGCGCAGTTTGTGCGGTTGAAGCTCTGGTAGCGGAAATTGCCCACGACGCCGACAACGGTAATGTATTCGCGGTTTTCCTCGCTGCCGCGGATAAATTTCTTGCCGACGGCATTTTCGCCGGGCCAATAGAGATTTGCGAAATCTTCGGTTATCACAGCCTCATTGAAGTCGGTGTAGCTTCTTGCCGAAAGTTCCTCTACGGTGGGGCTGCCGGGCACCGAGCGGATACCGTAGGTCTCGAGAAAATGCTGTCCGGGGATAAACGAGAGCGAATTTACCATCTTGACAACTGTATCGCACGGCAATCCGGCTTTGAGCTGGTCGACCGACACGCTCGGGGCATTGAGGGTATTGTTAGCTGCGGAAAGATTCTCTACGCCGCCGAAGTTTTTTATCTTGGCGAGCATGCGGTTCATGTCGTCGGCGGGTACACGGGTCGTGTCGGAGTCGTAGCGCGGATCGGTGTCGGGAAGGGTGGCAACCTCGACCACTACAAGGCGGTCGGCATCGTAGCCCAGAGGAATGGAGGCATCGTGCCAGCTTACTATAGCGGGGTCAAGAATATACCACGCCAGGCATGTAACTACTATCAGCTCTATGAAAATCCAGGCGCAGCGTCCGCGGCGGTTCCACAGGTTTTTAAAAATTATCTTAAGCATTTTAGCATTCTTTAAGCGATTGGACGATAGGACGGCGGAGCGAGCGCCATGCAGGCACAAGAGCCGACATGACATTGAGCACACAGCATATGACGAAAGTGAACACGAATATTACCGGCGAAAAGACCATCTCGGATGTTACGGTGCACACCAGACCATATTCGCCTTTGGCAGCCAGATTGGAAATGCCGGCCTGGAGGAGCAGCCATGCGAGGAAAAAGCCGACTATGCCGCCTGCCACGGTAAGCAGCAGATTTTCCCACAGCACATCGCGGAGCAGACGGCCCCTGGTGGCTCCGAACGACTTGCGCACGCCCATCTCGGCGAGGCGTTCTTCCATGCGGCCGCTTATCATGCCGCTGAGGTTGAGAGCGGGCACAAGCAGCAGTACCAGCAGTATCATGCCCATACCGAGCAGGAAATTTGCGATAGTGAAATCTTCGTCGTAGCCGCTGTTGCCGAGGAATTCGGTGGCATGGTCTAAGGGAGAGTGCAGCAGGCTGAGCTCGTATTCGTCCTCAGAGCTGTTGTAACGGTCGACGACGCCCTGAGCCTCGGCCCTGAGTGCCTCGATGTCGTCGGTAAGTATTACCGACTTGAACTGTCCCACAAGCGGGAAATTGCCCTGATCGCGGTAATCGCCCGAAGTATAGGGGAAAAAGATGTTGGCATAGCTCCATATCTCGGTGGGAGTGCCTTCTTTCACTACGCCGCAGACCTTGTATTTCTTGAAATCGAGCGAAATCTCGCGGCCGATAATCTCTTCGTAGTCTACGTTGCCGAAAGCCTTGCGGGCAAGGCCGTCGCTTATCACGGCCGTGCGGAGGCCGCTCTCGAAATCGGCGTCGCTGAACGGTTTGCCAGCAAGAAATTTAAAAGTGTATATTTCGAAGAAGGCCGGGTCGGTGGGCTTTGTACGCACTTTCACGTCGGGGGCGCCTGTCTCGGGCTGTACGTAGCAGTCTCCCCACGCATCGGCCATAATGCTTATTTTTTCAATCGAAGGAAGATTGCCGAAGTAGTCGCGGGCAGCTTCGCGACTCATACTTCCCTGATAAAAGCCGCCGTTGCTTTTTCGTGTTACCTGGATGGTACGCATATATGCCGTTCGGTCGCGGTTGTACTCGGGATAGACGGGGGCTACCTTGTTCCACATCACCACGGCGAACATGGTGACCGTGGCCAGTGCCAGAGCCGTGCCGAATATGTAGATGGCCGAGAAGAGTTTGTTCTGGCATATCAGGTGCCAGAGGTGTGATAGGGTTTTCATTCTGTTTGCGAGGCTTATGGGTCTTTTGGGTCTAATTAGTCTTATTGGTCTAATGGGACTTTATTCACTTAAGTTTCAGGGAGGGGTGTTTCAGGTATTCGTTCATGTCGTTGGTTACTATTGTTTCGCCGGGTTCGAGGCCCGAGACTACTTCGACATAGTCCATGTTGGCGACGCCGAGCTGCACTTCGCGCTGCACCAGCGACTTGCCGTCGGCCGAGCGCACGAACAGCATGTATTTGCCTGGCTTGGTGTAGAACCGGCCGTTGGCCACGCGGACCACACCGCTTTTCACGCCCTGGCTCACGTATACGTCGGGGCGCAGGCCGGAGCGCAGGCTTGCGGCGCTGTCGTTGTCGAGGGTTACGGTGAAGGCCACCAGGCCGTTGGCGGCCGTGGGAGTGACACCGCTGACAGTGCCTTCGAGCGAGTTGGAGCCGAAGCGGACTGTGGCGCGGTTGCCGGTGGCGATGCGGCTGCCATAGCTGTCGGCGGCCTCGGCCTCGACCTTGTAGTGGCCGAGATCGGCTATCTTGGCCACTTCCTGACCCTGCGATACCTGTGCGCCGATTTTGTCGGATATGTCGGTGACAGTGGCACGGCGCGGTGCACGGATCTCGGCTTCGCCGAGGGTGCGGCCGGCAAGGTCGGCCTCCTTGGCCATAATTTCGATTTCGAGACGCTTGACATCAGCGGCGGCGCTACGGACCTCGCGCTCGTTGTCGAGCTGCTGCCGCAGCTGCTCCTGCTCGAGACGCGCCGAGCGGAGGGCGAACTCGGCCTCGCGCACCTTGTCGGTGGTGCCGCTGCCTATGCTGTCGAGGTAGCGTTCGTTGCTCAGTTCGGCCTCGAGGCGGTGCACCTTCATGTCGCCGACCTTTATCTGCATTTCGAGCGCACTGAGGGCGGTGTTGTCGTTGGCGGTCTGCTGTTTCAGCTCCAGACGCTTCATGTGGAGCTGGTCGGCCTGCTTCTCGGCGGCCACGCGGGCGGCATGGAGGTCGAGCACCAGGAGGGGAGTACCGGCCTCGACCACATCGCCGGCACGATGGCGCACCTCGAGTATGCGCGATGTCACGGGCGAGTTTATGATTTCCTCGAAGGCGGGAGCTATGCGGCCCGAGGCGCTGACGGTGGCGTCGATATCGCCGATTTCGGCCTGCGAAAAGTGCAGATGCGAAGCGTCGACACTGCGCGTGCCCGCGGCAAGCAAAAACCAGAGCAGGGCTCCGCCTACAAGCACTACCGGAGCACCTACCCTGGCAATCCGCACGAGGCTTTCGCGCCGCTGTTCGCTTTTTGGTATTTCTTTGTCCATATTATCGGTTTTTACACCTGCAAAAGTAACACCGAAAAAATGGAAATTTAAAATTTATCTGATTTTCAGATATTTACATTCAAAACAAGTGTCCATTTCCGAACACTTGTCCGTTTTCATGGAATTAGCTAACTTTGCAGGGCCATGAGACCAATACACATCATCACATCTATTGCCCTGTTTGCTTCGGCAACGGCAAGCGCGCAGCATATAGGCTCGGAATACCGCCTGAAAACCGTTCTTCCGGTCGAAGGGCGGCAAGGGATAGCCATAGACAGCGCCTACTACTACGTGTCAGATACCCGCGCACTATATAAATATGATAAAAACGGCACCCTCGTGCAGAAAAACGACCGACCGTTCCGCCATCCCGAAATCGCCAACCATTTCGGCGACATCGACGTGTGGAACGGCGAGATATACTGCGGAATAAAGCGCTTCGAGTACGGCCGCGGCTACAACATAGCCGTATCGATCTACGATGCCGCAACCCTCGAGTGGAAGCGCGACCTGCCGTGGTCGCCCGAGAGCGGCCAGGTGGAGGTGTCGGGCATAGCCGTGGACCGCGACCGCGGCATGGTGTGGATGTCGGACTGGGTCGACAGCCGATACGCCTACTGCTACGACCTTGCCACAGGGCGCTATCACACCAAAATGCAGTGTGTGCCGACACCTTACTGGTGTCAGGGCATATTCATAGCCGACGGCAAGATACTCTTTTCGGCCGATGACGGCGAGGCTGCCTACAATCTGCCCGACAATATATATGTGGCAGAAATCGGCGATGTGCCGTTCACAGGCCTTGTCGAGGGCGAGGAAGTAGTGAAAGATACGCCATTCAGCGTGAAACTCGGCGCCGACGGCAAGCCCGAGATGCGCCGCGGACTTGTAGCCGCCGGTGCCATGCGCGGCGACGTTCGGCCTCTGCGCGCCATGACCGACTTCCGCCGCGCCGGCGAAATAGAAGGTCTTGCCATCGACCCTGTCAACGACGATCTGGTGGTGCTCAACAACCGCGGCACCACAATAGTCCTCGGTATGAGTCAAGGCCCCATCACTGCCGAAGGATATACCGGTGAAGTACACGAACTGTATGTCTATGAGAAAATAAAATGAAAAAGGTAATATTTGGAATACTGGCTCTGGCGGCGCTCCCGCTGATTGCGGCCAAGCCTCTTTTTGTGGGTCATCGCGGAAGCGGTTACGGAGTGGAGAACACGGCGCAGTCGTTCCGCACTGGCATAGATCTGGGCTACGACCTGCTCGAGACCGACGTGAAATTCGCCAAAGGCAACGTGCTTGTATGTACCCACGACGATTCTACCAAGCGTCTGGGCGGCACCAAAGCCATAGCCTCGTCTACGGTCGACGAACTGAAATCGGAAAAGCTACGACAGCGCCGCGCCGGCACAGACTGGACCGGCGAGATATGCACTCTGCGCGAATTTCTCGACATATGCCGTGAGGGCGGCGTCCGGCCGCTCATCGAGCTTAAATGGACCGAAGGCATCAACTCGAAAGACACCTCGAAGATACCGCTGCTCATTGCCGAAATAGACTCGGCAGACATGCGCGACCGCTGTATCATACTCACTTCCATGAAACCGTGCCTGGAATATATACGCACGAACTATCCCGACATCGAGCTTCAGTTCCTCACGGCGCAATACTGGGCCAACCACTTCGACTGGTGCGTGAAATGGAAAATCGACGCCGACATCATGGGCGGATGCTTCGACAAGGAGACTGTCGACAAATTCCACGCGAACGGTCTGAAAGTGAACATGTGGGTGACCAACAGGCCTGTCGACTATATGAAATACGCCTCGTGGGGCTGCGATTTCATCACCACCGACCGCCTCGACCCGGCCTCATTGCCCGACTGACACAACGATGACCATATCGCATTTTTTCGTATTTTTGCAGTTGAAAACAATGGATTAACGGAATGAGACATAACACATCCTCCGAAATATCTGATGAAAACAGTTACCGAAACATACTAAAACGTATATCGGCTTTCGGGGGTGTGCAGGTTTTCAATATTCTCATATCACTGCTGCGTGGTAAATTCGTGGCAATGTTTCTCGGCCCGGAAGGCATGGGTATATCGTCGCTTTATACATCGGCGACCAACACCGTACAGCAAATTTCGGGTCTGGGCCTGAATGCGGCTATCGTCAAGGAAACTGCCGCGACAAAAGATGACCACGCACACCTGCCACATATCATTTCCACGGCGCTGAGGCTAATTATCTTCACAGCCTTGCTCGGAGGAATAGTCTCGATGCTGTTGGCTCCGCTTCTGAGCATGTGGACATTCGGCACCACCGACTATACGACGGGATTCATGCTTCTGTCGCTAAGCATTGCTCTATCGACAGCCGGAGCAGGATATCTGTCTCTTCTGCAGGGGCTGGGAGAAGTCAAACGACTTGCCAGAGCTTCGCTCGTAGGAGGTCTCACGGGCCTGTGTTTCTGCGTTCCGCTATACTATTTCTTTGGCAATAATGGCATAGTTCCATCTATCATCATACTGTCGGGTGCCATTTTTTTGTTCTACTTCATTTCGTTCAGGCGCTCCACATGCCTCAGGCCGAGTGTATTTGTATGGCAAAAACATAAGCCACTCGTAAAACGTCTGTTGGGAATCGGGCTTGTGCTGATGTTGGGTTCATTAGCCGGAACCCTTACCAACTACATTATAAATGCCTATATCCGACTAATGGGTTCGGTAGAGGATGTCGGCCTGTTTCAGGCGGCCAACTCCCTGACAAACCAGTATGTAGGCATTATCTTCAGCGCACTGGCACTCGATTATTTCCCACGTCTTGCCGCAGCCAAAGACGATGGCGATAAATTCAACAGAATAATAAACCGCCAGATAGAAATAATGAGCCTCATCGTGACCCCGCTCGTTCTCATTCTGATCCTAACCGCACCACTTGTGATACGCATATTTCTCACGGCCGATTTTTTGCAGGTGTCTCCATTGATACGATGGCTCGGAGTGGGTGTGATGTTGCAAGCCATATCGTTCCCGATAGGATATGCATTTATAGCCCGAAACGATAAACGGCTCTACATAATTGTTGAAGTTATAACAGCCAATGTCGTCTGGATTGCATGCAGCTGCATATTCTATTATAAATTTCAACTCGTAGGCCTCGGAGTTAGTCTTGTAGTGCGCACTATCATAGATAATTTTCTGTATTTCGGCATGGCATACAGATACTACCGGTTCAAACTCAGCGGCACCAACGCCATATATCTTGCTGTAATGTGCTCTATTGTTACGGCGGGTTTTGTGGCAAGCTATTTCGAAAGCCACATATATCACATACTTATTCCCCTGATTCTTTTCTCCGTGGTTTTCAGTATAATACGAATCAAAAAACGGCTATAAAATGTTTTTTTACGGGGGATTACAGTTAAATGAGGTTAATTTCGTAATTTTGCACCATCTCTTCAATCGATTTCATAAGCCAAAAGTTATTACAGAACGATGAAAAAAGTGTTATTGCTCGGGTCGGGTGCCCTGAAGATCGGTCAGGCAGGCGAATTCGACTACTCCGGTTCCCAGGCTCTCAAGGCCTTACGTGAAGAAGGTATCGAATCAGTGCTCATCAATCCGAATATCGCCACTATCCAGACCTCGGAAGGAGTCGCCGACCGTGTCTATTTTCTCCCCATAACCCCGCATTTTGTAGAAGAGGTTATCAAGAAAGAACGACCCGACGGCATTCTGCTTGCTTTCGGCGGTCAGACAGCCCTCAATTGCGGAACCCAGCTATATCTCGACGGAACGCTTGACAAATACGGTGTGAAAGTACTCGGTACCTCAGTCGAAGCTATCATGATCACCGAAGACCGCGATCTTTTTGTAAAGAAACTCAATGAGATCGAAGTGAAGACTCCGGTTTCACAGGCCGTGGAGAATATTGAAGATGCCATCGCCGTGGCCCACCGCATAGGCTATCCCGTGATGGTACGCTCGGGCTATGCCCTCGGCGGTCTGGGTTCAGGCATATGCAATAACGACGAAGAATTCGTGAAACACTGCGAGAGCGCGCTGGCCTATTCGCGTCAGATCCTTGTCGAAGAATCGCTCAAGGGCTGGAAAGAGATAGAGTTCGAGGTAATACGCGACTCCTCCGACCTGTGCTTCACCGTGGTTCCGATGGAGAACTTCGATCCGCTCGGCATCCATACGGGCGAAAGTATCGTCGTGGCTCCCATTGTCTCGCTTACACAGGAACAGATAAAACTGCTCCAGGACATAGCTACCCGCGTGGTACGCCATATCGGAATCGTAGGCGAATGCAATATCCAGTATGCCTTCAACGCCGAGACAAACGACTACCGCATCATCGAGATCAACGCCCGTCTGAGCCGTTCGTCGGCGCTTGCGTCAAAGGCTTCGGGCTATCCCCTCGCTTTCGTCGCCGCCAAACTTGCACTGGGCTATACTCTCGACCAGATCGGCGAGCCGGGCACACCCTACTCTGCCGCCAAGGCTCCGGAGGTAGACTATATGATCGTGAAGATTCCCCGCTGGGACCTCTCGAAATTCGTCGGTGTTGACCGCGAGATTGGCTCATCGATGAAATCCGTCGGCGAAATCATGTCGATCGGCAAATCGTTCGAAGAAATAATACAGAAAGGTCTGCGCATGATAGGTCAGGGCATGCACGGATTCGTGGGCAACTCCGACTTCCATGTCGATGACGTCGAACAAGCTCTTACCCACCCCACCGACACCCGTATTTTCGCCATAGCCCAGGCCCTTGAGGAAGGATATACACCCGAAAAAGTTGCCGATCTTACCAAAATCGACATCTGGTTTATCGAACGGCTCGCAAATATCGTGCGTTTCGCCGACAAGCTCCGCAAGCGCGGCGGCACAGTCGAAGAACTCGACCGCGAGACACTCGCAGAGGCCAAGCGCCTCGGCTTCTCCGACTTCCAGATATCGCGTCTGGTAGAGAACCCCACCGGCAACATGGAGGCCGACGTGCTCCGCGTGCGCAACCGCCGCAAAGAGCTGAATGTGACTCCGCGCGTGCGCCGTATCACCACTGTCGCATCGGAATATCCCGAACTCACCAACTATCTCTATGTGACCTACGGAGCGACCGAAAACGCCATACCCTACGACCTCAATTCGCGCAACAACATAATAGTGCTCGGATCGGGCGCATACCGCATAGGCAGCTCGGTTGAGTTCGACTGGTGCTCGGTAAACGCCGCCACCACCTGCCGCAAACTCGGCTACAAGGCCGTGATGATCAACTATAATCCCGAGACAGTATCGACCGACTACGACATGTGCGACCGCCTCTACTTCGACGAGCTAAGCTTCGAGCGCGTGATGGACATCATAGACCTCGAGACTCCGCGCGGTGTAATCGTGAGCGTCGGCGGCCAGATTCCCAACAATCTGGCGATGAAGCTCTACCGCCGCCACGTGCCTGTTCTCGGCACATCGCCCGTATCGATCGACCGCGCCGAGAACCGCCACAAATTCTCGGCCATGCTCGACCAGCTCGGCATTGACCAGCCCCGCTGGAAAGAGCTTACGACAGAAGACGAAATCCATGCCTTCGTAGAGGAAGTAGGTTTCCCCGTGCTTATCCGCCCGAGCTACGTACTTTCGGGCGCGGCCATGAACGTATGCTACGACTACGAGCAGATGCACCGCTTCCTCAGCCAGGCCGCCAAGGTTTCGAAAGAATATCCTGTGGTTGTATCCGAATTCCTGCAGAACGCCAAGGAAATCGAATTCGACGCCGTTGCCCGCAACGGCCAGATTGTTGAATACGCAATCTCCGAACACGTCGAATATGCCGGCGTACACTCGGGCGACGCCACTCTCGTCTTCCCCGCCCAGAAGATATACATGGCTACTGCGCGCCGTATCAAGCGCATCAGCGCCCGGATCGCCGAAGCCCTCAACATCTCGGGGCCGTTCAATATCCAGTATCTTGCCAAAGACAACTATGTCAAGGTAATTGAATGCAACCTCCGCGCCTCGCGTTCGTTCCCCTTCGTGAGCAAGGTTCTGAAGAAAAACTTCATAGAGACAGCTACCCGTATTATGCTCGGCGAGCAGCCCGAAGTGGCTGATACCTCGACATTCGACATCGACTATATCGGCGTGAAAGCCTCGCAGTTCTCATTCGCCCGTCTGCACAAGGCCGATCCTGTGCTGGGCGTAGACATGGCCTCTACCGGTGAGGTAGGCTGCCTCGGCCGCGACTTCGACGAGGCTCTGCTCAACGCCATGATCTCCGTAGGCCATCATGTGCCGACCAAAGGTGTGCTTGTAAGCTCGGGCGACGCACGCGCCAAAGTCGACATGCTTGAGGCATGCCGTCTGCTCGACTCGCGCGGATACACCATCTACGCCACACCCGGCACGGCGGCATTCCTTGCCTCCAACGGCGTGAAGGCTACCCAGGTATGCTGGCCTGATGAAGAAGGCCAGTCAGTGCTCGACGTAATAGGCGACCACACCGTCGATCTTGTGATCAATATACCCAAAAACCACACCAAACGCGAGCTGACCAACGGCTACCGCATACGCCGCCATGCCATCGACCACAACACGCCGCTTCTGACAAACGCACGTCTGGCACTCGCCTTCGTGAAGGCCTTCGTGTCGCGTCCCATCGACTCTATCGGCATAACACCCTGGCAGGAGTACTAAGAGGGCGTTTCATAATATCCATTTTCATGAAGAATCTCAAACGGATTCTTGTTGCATTTAGTCTGATTATTTCATTGCATGCCTTTGCTGTCGACAAATACGACAGCGAAGGCATGCCTATATTTTATATATACGGCAGTGAAAACGGATGGAGCGCGCAGGAAAACTGCCGCTTCACACGCAACGGGAACCATTATTCCATCCATCTCGACCGCCTCAACGGCGAATTTAAAATTACCATCGACGGCTGGAGCCTCAACTACGGTGCTGAAGGCAGCAATAAATTCAGCATCACAGCGCCGGCTTACTACAAGGCCTATAACAACGGCCCTAACTTCATAGCCGACAACATTACCGACGTCGACATTTATTTCGATTATGCAGCGGGCCGGAATTATGCCGACATATGCTTCGCATACAATGGCGTAGAGCCCAAACCCGACGCTCTCCACACCGGAACGCTGCCTGTGCTCCACATCAACGTCTACGACAACAACGGACTATTCGACAATGAGATAATCGACACCAATCTTTCGCACAAGAACTATTTTGCCGGCGAATACTGGCTTGAACTTCCGGAAGACCCTAAATACGTCCGCGACGGCGACAAAGCCCTGGGGAGTGCCGACGAACCGCTGCCACTCGAAATAAAGGCGCGCGGCAACTGGACACGCACAGCCTTCGCCAAGAAACCATTCAAAATCAAACTCGGTGCCAAACAGAAGATGCTGGGCCTCACCAAGAGCAAGCACTTCGCCCTGCTTGCGCATGCCGACGACAACTTCGGATATCTCCGAAACTATGTAGGCTTCAATCTCGGCAGACGCATAGGGCTGCCGTGGACTCCGGACCAGAGAGCCATAGAAGTGATAATCAACGGTGATTACCGCGGTCTTTACTTTCTTACGGAGAGCATACGGGTCGAGAAAGACCGCGTGAACATAACAGAACTCGACGACAATGTCGGCGACGGAGCCTTAATATCGGGAGGATATCTCGTAGAACTCGACAACTACTACGAAGACAACCAGATACGTATGGCCGAGAAATCATGTGCCCAAGTGCCTTGCGACCAATTGCTCATTACCCCCGACACGCCCGAAGAATACTCCGCGCTGCAGCGCCGTTTTGTCACCGATCAGTTCACAGCCATGAACGATCTTGTCGGAACCGCCTCCGACGCTCTGTGGTCATACATGGATATCGACGATGCAGCCAGATATTACATAGTCGAAGAAATACTGGGACATACCGAAGCATACCATGGCTCCACATATCTCTACCGCGACCGTGGAGAGGGGCAAAAGTGGCATTTCTCGCCTCTGTGGGACTGCGGCAACGCATTCAATGCACCGGTAAACGGTTTCTTCTATCTGAATTCGCTGTTCGGCGCAACGTGGATACCCTCCATGCGTCTGAACGGGAAATTCAACGACGTCATGGAAGCCACATGGAAATGGTTTATGGGAAACCGCTATACCGGCATCAACGACGACATCGACACCTGGACCGAAAGCCTCCGCGCAGCAGCCATAGCCGACCATAAACGCTGGAAAGATGTGCAGCCGCCATCGGGAGGTGTGTCTGTATACGACAATTCCGACATCGACAGCAAAGCCGCTCAGGTCAAAAACTATCTCAAACAAAGAACGGCATGGCTTGCGCAACGATTCGGCAGTTACTCCTCTTCCGACAAAGAGCCTGCCCGTGACACCACACCCGCCGCTCCACTACCCGACTACGCCGTTTCAGCGATAGAAAACGTAAGCGTGTCGTCCGACGCCCCGATAGAATATTATAATCTACAGGGTATGCGCGTCGAAAATCCCTCCGCCGGCATCTTCATACGCCGCCAAGGCCACAAAGCCACCAAAGTCGCTAGATAACACCTCGTGTCATTTAGCGGGAAGGGAAGCGGGGGTGAACAGGAAGCGGGCACCGACCTGGAAGTAGGCGGTGCGGGCCGAAGGGTTGACCATGAACTGAGTGTACGGCGTGAGCGAGATGGCGCACTTCGGAAAAGAGAAAGTATACGAGGCTTTCAGGGCACACATGTTGACGTGAAAGCCTCCGGAGCGATCGTCGGAATAGCGGGAGCAGTAATAAGGCACGATTCCGACCTGGGCGTTCCAGTCGAGCCAAGCGAGACGGAAAGGAGCACCGATGATGAGATATGAACCGTAGGAACGCTTGCCGGAATGATTATAGCCATCGTAACCGGCGATAGTCGTGGTCCATTCGAGATTCACATATTTCAGGTCGGAGGCCAGAAGCACATCAAGGCCGTTGGCAGCATGCGGGATCGAGCCGAAGCTGAAAAAACCCTTGCCGCGGGTATTGACATATACGTCTTTCAGCCCTACGGTAAAGCAGGGCGCAAAGGTATATTTGAGGAAAAAATCGATCTCATGCTTCACGGGCTGTCCCGACGGAGGCGCAAGTTGCTCGTTGCCCCATATATAAAAATGCAGGCCATGCCACCGCAGGCCAACTACCGGCTGAATGCTGACACCTGCGTTTTTCTGGCCTCGCCACAGATAGGCGCTTACGAGATCGGCCTGGACATAGACCTCAGGACTTTCACCGGCACATACAGGCGCAATGACAGAAAGCAGAAAGATAATAATGAGAGACAGTTTTTTCATATTTTTTCAAACCGGAGTCAGAAGGACAGCAAGCAATCCCCATATGACGAGCAGAATGTTGCTCACGGCATAAGTGACAGTATATCCTATGGCCGGAAGAGAACTTCCGAGAGTTGTCTGTACGGCTCCGAGCGCAGCGGTGCATGTGCGTGTTCCGGCACAGCACCCGAGAGTAATGGCCGGATTGAAACGAAACACCTTGTGTCCGAGCCACAGACCCGTGAATATGGGTATCATGGTCGCCACGCCCCCTGCCACAAACAGCATAGGCCCGACTTCTTTGATACCTGACACGAAGGAAGGAGCCGACTCAATGCCTATGACGGCAATAAATACATTAAGACCGAGATTATTCATGACCCATACGGCACCTTTGGGAATCTGGCCGAACGTCGGACGCTTCGAACGCAGCCAGCCGAATACGAGACCGGCGAGAAGCGCACCGCCGCTTGTGCCGAAACTGAGAGGAATATTATCGACCCAGAAAGTGATGGCCCCGAAAAGACCGCCGATGAAAACGGCAAGCCCCACAAAGACAAGATCGCTCGATATGGTCGGCCGGTCGATATGGCCTATATGCCCCGAGGCGGCATCCACATTTTCCTGCCGTCCGACGATGGTCAGGAGGTCGCCTTTGCGGAAAGTGGTGTCATAGTCGATTGTAACAGGCTTGCCCGAACGGCTTGCATCGCGCACGACCACTCCATGCATATACGGCTCTTTCCGCAGATCGGAAATACGCTTGCCGATAAAGTCTTTTTTCACGACAAGAGCCTTGACGCGGGCCACGGGGTAGGTCTGGAGTTCCTTGTCGTCTATTTCCTTGCCGATATAGTCCTCCACATCGACCATAAACTCCGATCTGCCGCAGATAACCACATGATCGCCAATATGAAGGATTCCGTCGAAACGCGGCACACTGATATTCCCGTCATGCCTAAGACAATCGACATAGACTTCAAGTCCATGCTGCCGGAGGAAACGTTCGGCTTCGGCTACAGTCTTCGGCGTACTGAAGAAACTGTTTTCGATCAGATATGTGCGGTATGCCACATTTCTTTTAGCCGATATCATAGCGGGATCATCAGTGCTGTCCGATCGGTTGAGTTTCTGTTCGAGTTCGACAGTGCGCTCTTTCACCTTTTCGAGTCCGCCGAGCAGCCGAGGGCCGAAATTACCGAGAATGACAACCGTTCCGAGAGTTCCGAAGATATAGGTGACGGCATAACACACCGGCACAATATTCAGCTCACGCTGCGTCTGTGCTTCCGACAGACCAAGCTTCTGGATCGCTTCGCTTCCGACCCCCAGAAGAGCCGAGCACGTCTGAGATCCTGAAAACAACCCGACGGTCTCGCCCCTCGTATATCCAAACAGATAAGATATGGCAAGAGTACTGCAAAAACACATGGCACTCATAAGAACGGCGAAAAGAGCCTGTTTACCTCCTGACCCTCGAAGCGATTTGAAAAAATCAGGCCCGACCGTATAACCTATCGAGAACAGGAACAGCATGAAAAAGAACATCTTGATCGGCCCTGACATCGGGATCTTGAGCTGACCTATGAGTACACCGATGAGGAGCACGGCCGTGACACTGCCGAGCTGGAAACCGCCAAAACGAATCTTACCCACGAGGAAGCCGAGCCCCAGGGTAAGAAACAATGCCAAAGGCGGATAATCGCGCAGTATGGAAACGAACCAGTCAATCATCTTATAAGGTGTTTGACTTAAAACAACATACTTCGGACGACGGTTCGGCCTCGGTTCTCAAACACGGACACGAAAAATATCTGACAGAGGCTGCTATTTGTCTTGTCCGTTATTTTCCTGCAGAGGTTTACGTCCGTGACGGCGCAGAGAATCGGCTATGATCCACTGTATCTGTCCGTTTACCGAACGAAACTCCTGTGCGGCCCATTTCTCGACAAGTTCCATCGTCGCCGGATCGAGCCGCAGCAGGAATCCTTTGCTTTGCTGCTTAGGCATATAGCGATTACTGATAAAGTGTACCTGTATTCAGCACCGGCTGTGCGGGTTCGTCCGCACAGAGCACCACAAGCAGATTGCTTACCATAGTGGCCTTGCGTTCTTCGTCGAGAGTCACGATCTGTTCCTCGCCGAGCTGATCGAGAGCCATCTTAACCATCGACACGGCGCCTTCCACGATCTTCTCGCGGGCAGCAATGATCGCCGAAGCCTGCTGCCGGCGCAACATCACGGCAGCGATTTCGGGAGCATAGGCCAGATAGTTGATACGCGCCTCGACGACTTCTATACCGGCCATTGCCAGTCGTTCGTTTAGCTTGGCCTCGAGCTGTTCGTTGATTTCGTGACCGTCGCTACGCAGGGTTATATCGTCGTTTTTACCATCCTCTTCATCGTAAGCATAACGGCCGGTGACTTCGCGGAGCGCGGCATCACTCTGTATCCCGACAAAAGCATTCAGGGCCTTGGCAACAGCATCGCCCTGAACAGCCGACTGTGCATTGGATCCGGATTTTTCCACCACGACAGCCGGAGTATCGCCGGCATCGACGTCGAATACGGCGCGATAGGTATCTCTCACTTTCCATACGAGCACCATGCCGATCATCACGGGGTTGCCGACTTTATCGTTGACCTTAATGGGTGCGATATCCATGTTACGGATACGGAGTGACACCTTTTTCTTGGTCATAAACGGATTTGCCCAGAAGAAGCCGGTCGCACGGAATGTGCCACGGTATTCTCCGAAAAAAATCATGACACGTGCCTGATTCGGCTGGAGAACAAAGAAACCGCACGACAATACCAGCATGGCAATAATACCGACAGCGGCAGCGATACCGGCAACCCAATAAAGGTCGACAGGCAAGAATATGAAAAGAGCGGCAACAAGTGCCGGAATGAGAAGTAATACGACGGCGAGCATTGCGAAGCCGTTTACTACGTAACCCCGGAAGAGAACTTCCTTATTGTCTTGCGTTTTCATGTCGTGATATTGTTTTAATATTATTTCAATGCAAATATATATAATCTTTTCCAAGCCGTCAAATATTTCTTGCTCCAATCACTATTTTTCTTTTTTACACTTTGCTTTTATGTTTTCAGAGGATTTTCATAATATCTATTAAATTATGCACTATATTTGCGAAACCAACACAATCACAGAATAGTTATGACACGTGAATTTGACAACTCAGACGATGCCGAAATAAAGATCTACCAGAATGTATGGAAAAATATAGGTCTTGGCATAGCATCCCTGGTCTTTGGATTGATCGGATACTTTATTCTCTTTCACAATGATGAAGGAAATATAAAGATAGAGATAGCCGGATGGGTTGGAATTATTTTTTTCGGAGGCGGCGGCCTGACTGTCATCGCCATCAATATCTATAATAAAATCCGTCATATTCCATTACTGATAATCGGAACGGACAGATTGGAAATGTACGCTCAATTCAAGGGTGAATATGATATTGTGGATTTTTCAGAAATCGACGGCTTCCGTTACATAAAATTCGGTAAATCAAGAATGATTGCGATCGATTTTGAAAAAGAGGCTATGGAGAATAGACTTAAAGATTCCTCCAAGATGATGAGAAAGATGATGGGAATCAATCTGGATTATACCGGCGCTGCCATGAATATTCCCGCAGACAACCTGACCTTGAAAGGAGAAGACATCTACAACATCTTAAACAGCCGTTTAGAATCCTATAAATCTCTTGACTACTGACCGAAGGAAGTCCCCCCCCAAAAAAAAGAGTGTCGAGGCGAAAAAACGTCCCGACACTCTTTTTTATGGCTTTGTGTGAACTGTTATCTGCTTACGATGTCCATGGTGTCGCGGGCAATCATGAGTTCTTCGTCGGTGGGAATGACGCAGACTGTGACACGCGAATTTACGGAGGAAATGACAGCATCGACGCCGCGGATTCCGGCATTGACTTTCTTGTCGATCTCAACGCCCATGAAGCCGAGAGACTCACAGACGTCGGCACGAAGGCCGGCCTGATTCTCGCCGACACCGCCGGTGAAGACGATTATGTCGACGCCACCCATTTCGGCGGCATAAGCACCGATATATTTGGTAATGCGGAGCATATACATGTCGAGTGCAAGTCGTGCACGCTCGTTGCCTTCGGCGATAGCTGCCTCGATCTCGCGCATATCGTTGCTGACACCGCTCACGCCAAGGACACCACTTTCCTTGTTGATGATATTCTGGAGTTCGGCAGCACTCAGACCGTGCTTGGTCATGAGGTATGTGAGGGCACCGGGATCGACATCGCCCACACGTGTACCCATCATAAGACCTTCGACAGGAGTAAGGCCCATTGAGGTATCGACGCACTTGCCGTCGACGATAGCAGCCATAGAAGCGCCGTTGCCGATATGGCAGGTGATGATTTTCTTGCCTTCGGGGCTTACGCCAAGGAATTCACATACTTTTCCGCTCACATAGCGATGGCTGGTGCCATGGAAGCCGTAGCGGCGTACACCGTCTTCGGTATAATATTTATAGGGAAGGGCATACATGAATGCCTTGGCGGGCATGGTCTGATGGAATGCGGTGTCGAAAACGCCGACCTGAGGCACACCAGGCATAAGGGCGGTAATAGCTTCGATACCGGTCATGTTGGCGGGATTGTGGAGGGGCGCGATGTCGTAGCACTCGCGGATCTTTTCCTTCACATCGTCGTCGATGAGTACACTGGCGCTGAACTTCTCACCTCCGTGAACCACACGGTGGCCTACAGCCTCGATTTCGTCATAGCTTTTGATGCAGCCCTCGTTAGGATCGGTAAGAATCGAAAGAATGGACTTTACGGCACCCTGATGATCGGTGAGGCCAAGCTCGATTGTGGCTTTCGAGCCATCCTCGCGTTTATATTTGAGGAATCCGCCGGGGAGACCTATTTTTTCCACACCGCCCTCGGCCATGACATCGGCCGAAGCGCCTTCGAGGTCTATGAGTTTATATTTTACCGAGCTTGAGCCCGAGTTGAGAACGAGTATTTTCATTTCTTGAGTCCGATTGCCTGATTGCAGGTGATGATGATGGTTTTGTAGATGTCTTCAGGGAAGCAGCCGCGTGAAAGATCGTTGACAGGAGCAGCCAGACCCTGGAGCACGGGGCCTACGGCCTGTACTCCGCCAAGACGCTGCACGAGCTTATAGGCGATATTGCCGACCTCGAGGTTGGGGAACACGAGTACATTGGCACGGCCGCTGAGAGGACTGTTGGGTGCCTTGCTGCTGGCCACGGAAGGCACGATGGCGGCATCTGCCTGAAGTTCGCCGTCGAGGATAAGCGACGGATCGAGCTTACGGGCAAGTTCGGTAGCCTCGATGACTTTGTCGACGCGCTCGCTCTTGGCCGAACCTTTGGTTGAGAACGAAAGTATAGCAACGCGAGGCTCTATGCCGGCGATATCGCGTGCGGTACGTGCGGCAGCCACAGCGATCTGGGCAAGCTCGGGAGCGGTCGGCTCGGGAACCACAGCGCAGTCGGCGAATACGAGGATATCGTTTGTGCCGAATTTAGAGCCTTTCGGCAGAAGCATGATGAAAGCACCGGATACGACACTGATTCCGGGCACGGTCTTGATGACCTGGAATGCGGCACGGAGCACATTTCCGGTAGTGTTCATAGCACCGGCAACCTGTCCGTCGGCATCACCGGCCTTCACCATAAGGCAGCCGAGATAGAGAGGATTGGCGGTTGTGAGACGGGCCTCTTCCATGGTTATGCCTTTGCTCTTACGGAGTTCGTAGAAGAGGGGGGCGTAACGGTCGATAACGCTTTCGTCGGCGGGATCTACAATTGTGGCTTTGCCGATATTCTCGAGTTTGAGTTCCTTAGCCATACCAAGGATATCGGCGGGGTTGCCTATGAGGATAATCCGGGCGAGACCTTCGGCGAGAATGCGGTCGGCAGCCGTGAGGGTTCGCGGTTCAAGACCTTCGGGAAGCACTATACGCTGCGGCGCCGCTTTGGCGGCAGCGGTGAGCTGTTCGAAAAGTTCCATTTTATGTGTTTTAAATAGTCTTTTATTTAATAATACGCAAAAGTACTAATTTCAGCTCAATTATGTGACACGGAAAACGAAGAATTATCGTCGGGACGATGCGCTTACTGCCACCAGGCGTGGAAGTGATGGACGGGCCCATGACCGTGGCCGATTTCATAAGAAGCGCCGGCCCCGATAGCCGCGGCAATATAATCTTTGGCAGCACGGGCGGCATCGTCGAGCGACATACCTTTCGCCAGTGCGGCCGCAAAAGCCGATGAAAGCGTACAGCCTGTACCGTGGGTATTCACCGTCGCGAGCCTTTTCGATTTCAATTCGGTCGTGACACCTGTTTCGGCGTTGTAAAATATATCGATCAGTTCATCGTCGTGAAGATGACCGGCCTTGAGGAACACCGAGACTCCGCTACAAAGGCCCGAAAGCTCGCGGGCGGCTTCAGGAAGAGCGTCCTGACCGTCGATGGGATGGCCCAGAAGGAGTTCGGCTTCGGGTATATTCGGCGTTATGACCCTTACGGCAGGGATCAGCTCGTCGCGCAGAGTGGCCACTGCATCCTGCTCAAGAAGAGGATCGCCCGAGGTTGCGACCATGACAGGATCGAGCACGATATTACGGATATCATAAGCTGCAAGAGTATCGCGCACGGCACGTATCAGTTCTGACGAATGCAGCATACCGATTTTTATGGCATCAGTACCTATATCGTCGAGAACAGAGCGGATCTGTCCTTTGACAAACTCTACCGGTATGGGATGTACGCCTGTGACACCGACGGTGTTTTCGTCGACAACAGCCACAACCACTGTGGTGCCGTAGCAGCCGAGAGCCGAGAAAGTCTTAAGATCGGCCTGAAGCCCTGCGCCACCGCTCGGGTCGCTACCGGCGATGGTAAGCGCCCTGCAATATTTCTTTCCTGTCATACACCCCAGAGATTTAATTTGTAAGCGCTATCCCAGAAGAGCCATTCCATATTGGCGGCTTCGCAGAAAGCCTCGGTCATGGCACGGCGCACCGCCGGCGTGGCATTTCCGGCGAGATCGTCGCATATGGAGATGGCCAGATTATTACTTGCCTCGAAAGCCGGATCGCCATAGCAGTCGATCCATGCCTTATAGGGGTTGCCGTCACCGCTCTGACTGCGATATATTGTCTCGCCTACCTCCTTGTATACCCAGAAGCAGGGAAGAATAGCAGCCGCCGCCACTTCGACAGGAGCGAAAGCATGCGATTTAAGCCACGATGTATACAGATTGCAAGCCGTGCTCATATGTATATCGTCAAGGCTTTCACCCTGCATATAGACCTCGTGAAGCGCTTTTTCGACGGCCACACCGTCGGCCGCGAAAGCGATGAAAGCGGCGGCATGGTCATTGCGGTCAAGACGAGATGCTATATTGGCAAGCACCCGGAAATACTCGGCGATATAAAGCGAATCCTGTCGGATATAGAAAAGAAATTTATCGCGCGGAAGAGTGCCGTCGGCGAGTTCCTTTATAAAAGGAAGTTCGAGTATCCTGTTATATGTCGGAAGCGCTGCCTCCCAGGCTTCCTGGCTCCATTTTTTCATTTTACAGCTTTTATTGCAACATAGTCGCCACGGTCGTAACCGTCGACGGGCTGTTCTTCGATGTTATCGGAATAGAGAGGATGAGATGTCAGTGTCTGGGCGAAAGTCAGGTCTTTAAATCCTGCTGCCTCAAGCATCTCTATTTTTTCAGCCGTGGTGCGCCAGCGTGCCACCTCGACAAACTCGATAGGATAGGGATTGGGAGGATAGCAGCCTTCGAGAAGGGGATGATTCCATGTGCCGAGAGCTTTGGCGAGATTATAGAGGATACCATAGGAGCTTTCCTTCGGCACGTCGATGAGAACGATCCGTCCGCCGGGCTTCAAGGCTTCATAAGCTTTTACGAGTACACCGGCGAGGCCGTCGATGTAGCTCGGAGTGCCGTTGAAAAGTATGGTGTCATAGTCACCGCAGCCGAAATCGGCCTCTTCGGCAGTCGCTATGGTGACCGATACACCCCGCTTGCGGGCGATCTCGGCCATAGCCGGAGACGGTTCAATGCCGTCGCGTATGTCGATATCGCGCTCCTCACGCAGTATCTTCTCGAACAGACCGCTTCCGCAGCCCACCGAGAGAATACGACCGGCATCTTTCAGAACCGAAGCCACGAGATTGACTTCGGAATAGAGCACATTGCGGTTCTCAAGGAACCACGCGTCATATTGCGACGCGTATTCGTCGAATCCTTTTCCCATCAGTAATTAAGAGGTTGTTTAATAACATATGTGAAAACACAGGCCAAAAAGTCGGAGATGGATT
>ERZ836877.1404-NODE-1404-length-36643-cov-7.151580_pt1 | contig 36643 bp, 47 predicted proteins | sample MGYA00519469_ERZ836877 | MGnify/ENA primary metagenome ERZ836877 (study PRJEB31850, sample SAMEA3708809) | human gut metagenome | biome: human gut; feature: human-associated habitat; material: faeces | place: China | collected 2014 ...
GAGGAGAATAGATGAGTCTTACATCAAAGTTTTGCACTTCGATTTGGAATCTTCAGTCTGATTTCCGTCGGAATATGACAAACCAGTCGTATTCAGAGGTCTCATAACGGTCTGTATCTTCTATAACCGTACGCATGGCATTATGTTCCCAATATAGACTGTCGTGCATCGTACCGTATTTTGTCATTACAATACATTCGGGATTGTCGGTCTCCACAAATCGCCTCAATGTCTCAACCTTGTCAGAATCATTGAAAATATCGTCGCTCCATGAGTGAGGCCACAGGCGGTTTCTACTACCGAAAAGATATTCGGAGAAAAAACGTCTGTTGTCAGAACCGAGAATCAACGAATTGGCCGGAATAAGCCCTCTGCCCTCCGCAAGCATATCGTTTATCTCCGCCGCACGCTGTGCTGTCGTGAAATTATTGTGAAGCAGAGGATGACCGACAGACGAAGTGGCGTTCCGCCAACCGCCGTCGAAAACGGTATGTGCCGCCGTATAGAAAGGCATTATCGCAGTAATCACGAAAAGAATGACATACGTCGCCTTTCTGGCAAGATCGGTAAAGCCGGAATTAACGCCTGCCAGCAAAGCCAGAACGACAGGCAAAGACGGAATATTCATGAATTTTACCGTACCACCGTCGCTGCCGGCCATCGGGGCAACACAACATCCGATTACGACCACGGCCTGCAACACATTTTTCCAATCTCTCCCCGAAGCGATATAACATGCCGTCAGGATAATGACGCATGAGGTGAGCAACCTCAGCACGGGATAAAACACGCGATCTATTTTCAAGATAAGAACACCCAGAACACACAGGGCCATGAAAAGCATACCGAGGAACATTATAAATTTCTTCCCTTTCGCAATCTTTGACAGGAAAAAGAGAAAGGACGACAGCAATACCAGATCGAACATATCGAGCGAACCGGTATGGATATAATTTGTCACGAGTCGAGAAATGCCATGACCAGAAACGAAGCTGGAACGCAATCCCTCAAACCATTCGGCCACGCCTCCGGTATAGATCACAGACAACAACACGACCACGGCAAGAACAAACATGCCTGCGAATGCACCCGTCATAGCGAGCATACGCCTGGGCGAGGCCGATTTGTTCACAAGCCATAGAGCCAGACAGGCGAAAGGCACTATGACAATGTCGGGGAAACGGCACAAGGTGGCGCACGCAGTAATAAAACCAAGTACGGCGGCATCGAATATCTTAGCGCTATTCCACAGACGGCATATGAAAATAAGGCTTAGAGTGCAAAACAAGACTGCATAGCAGTCCCAGCCTATCAGTCGCGACTTCACCGGACAGCACAGAGCCGCCGAAAGCAGCGAAACATAGAGAAACAGCGAAATATTACCGGAAGCCGTGCGACGGTAATGGAAAAACGAGGCACTGCCAATGGCTATCACTGTGATAAGAAACGTCAGAGTTCTCATCGTAAGAAAACCAAAGCCGAAAACTCTGCCAACGAGACCTGAAATCGCCGACGACAGAATGGCCTGCGGATTGATGTGGGGATCCATGGCATTCATTGTCTGATAGGCCTCATCGTTGACATCGAATCCAAAACGGACAAACCAGAATCCGAAAACAGTGACAAGCAACGCGACAGTCCACAAAGCTACATTAAGGGGACGGGAATCTCCCGTTTTCTTTAATAACGAAGTATCCATAACGATTAATTTATCTTGTCGGCAATCTCAAACCGCGGCCGTCTCTTCACTTCTATGAAAATCTTGCCGATATATTCTCCTACGATTCCTATGGAAATCAGAATAAGACTACCGAGAAACCATAGCGATACCATTATAGATGCCCAGCCTCCGATTGCATGCCCGGTAAAATAGGACAGCAGAACCCATACGGCGACAAGAAGATCAAGTCCGAGAAGAATCAGACCGATAGTGAAAATCCATCGGATGGGTTTAGCGGAAAACGACGTAATGCCATCGACAGAAAAATTAAGCATTTTGAAAAAAGGATATTTAGACTCGCCCGCCGCACGGGGATGACGCCGGTAACTGACCTTGGCATTATCCAGCCCTATCTGCGGAATAATACCACGCAGGAACAGATTTCGTTCGTCATACCGGCCAAGCATACCGATCGCGCGCCGGCTCATAAGGCGAAAGTCGGCATGATCATACACGATATCCACCCCCATCTTACGCTGAAGGGCATAGAAGAGATGCGCACTCGTACGCTTGAACCAGCTGTCGGTCGAACGGTCGCTCCGGACGCCATATACGATTTCCTTTCCTGCATTAAACGCCTTTACCATTTCCACAATGGCATCGGGATCGTCCTGAAGATCCGCATCGATAGAAACAGCCGCATCACACTTGTCCTTCGCAGCAAGAAGCCCGGCAAGCAGCACATTCTGATGTCCGCGGTTATGGGCGAGCGATATGCCTTTCACGCGCCCGTCGGCCTTGTTGAGTTCCTTGATGATATCCCAGGTACGATCCTTGCTTCCGTCGTTACAACACAGAATAAAGCTGTCGGAAGAGGCAATTCCCTCATCCGACATACAGTCTATAACCGACAAAATTCTGGGAATAGAGATTGGCAGCACTTCTTCCTCATTGAAACAGGGAAGAACGATTGCGATCACGGGTTTGCGTTCAGTCAATGGCATTATCCGATGGTGTAAGCTTGCCTCCGCGACCCCGGCGTCGGCTGATAGTAGAAAAAAAGAGGCGTGAGGTCTCTTCCTGCTGCTCGTTCCGCTATCATGGCCTTCGCATTGCTCATCTCTGTAGAACGAGCAACGTCGAAGCCCACGCCTTATGTAATAATGCACGCACGTAGCCGGCCATTTAAAGCCGGATAACGCGTGCGCGATAATATTACACACCAACGGGCATCTACTGCTGCTCCATTCCTGACAGAGATATTAGAAGTTGCGAAGTTCTGATAGCCAAGAATCAAGCGTTCGGTAAACGCATCTATAATGTCTTGCTCCACGACGGAGCAAATATACCCCAAACCCTGAAAAACCCTCTCCCGGGCTTCGACATGGGATTGCGGACGGTGCAAAGTTAACAATAATTCATGAATTATAAAGCAAAAAACACTCATTCATACGCGATTCATTATCACGCCAAAGAAAATTGACATGAAAAGACTTTATCAGGTATACTGAAAACATGCATTAGGAACAGGCACAAAAAAAATTGATTTGTCTCCCGACAAACCAATCCAGTTAACCTTAAATCTATACCATGAAAAACACATTGCAAAGGTAATACCTTTATGTATTCCGTGCAAATATTCTGCATCAAAATGCCTGTGTTTTAACATAGATTAACGATAATATTCATGTAAAGCTATTTTCACGTTGCTTTTTGGTCGAAGTAACGGATATTGGGTATCATTTTGACAAACGGCGTCGGCGAAACGGAAATCTGTAAAAAAGACTCTCCGCCACACCCCTCACAGCAAGATATACACAAAATGCAAACCAGAGTGCATCGTTGGCATATAGGGGTGACAGAAAAAAATACAGCGCAAAAAAGACAAGCATGGCTATCAGCATGGACCACAACATAGCACGCGTGCGTGTCAGGCCGATGAATATACCGTCCCAGATAAAAGCGAGGAACCCGCATACAGGAACCGCGACAGCCCATGGCAGATAGCGGCGCGCAGTATCGACAACATTCGGATCTTCAGCAAGCATACGCATGAACCATTCGCCTATAAAAGCATAGAGAGCAGCGAATATGACAGCACACGCCAGACCGATGACTGCAAGCGATCGTATGAGTGTACGCAGTGATGCAGAATCGCCTCTGCCGTGGTATTTACCCGCAAGCGCCTCTCCGGCAAAAGCGAAACCGTCCATAAAAAAAGAAAAAAGCATGAACAGCTGCAACAGGAGAGCGTTCGCAGCCAGAATATCGACACCTTGCCGCGCACCGGCATGTGTGAACCAGAGGGTAACGGCGACAAGGCAGGCCGTACGGAAAAATATATCGGTATTGATACGGAAAAAAGCCAGCAGACGATCTTTACGGAATATCTCGCTAAACGGTTCCATATGCGGACGGTATTTCACGAAGACTATGATCAGCCCCATAAACGCGCCGAACCATTGCGCGACTGTAGTGCCGAGGGCGACACCTGCGATCTTCAATCCGAAACCGAACACAAGAGCCACGCTAAGAACAATGTTGACGATATTTGTGGCAATAGCCGTCCACATGGTGGCTCTTGAATTCTGCATGCCGATAAACCATCCGTTGAGCGCGTATGTGACCATCACGGCGGGAGCACCATAAATGCAGATGGCGAAATAGTGCGACGCCAGTGCGAGTGTGGCGTCGTCGGCATCCATAAATGCGAGCACATGGCGGCCACACGGTCGCCCGAGTGCGAACAGAAGCATTCCCACCGCCAAGGCAACGGCAAGCGAGCGCCAGAGCATGAGAACGGTTCCGCGACGGTCGGCGGCACCGTAAGCCTGAGCCGTCGGGCCGGAGGTACCCATACGGAGAAAGTTGAAGAGCCAGTAAAGAATATTGAACACCGTGCCACCGAGGGCTATGGCACCTATATAAACGGCAGCGCCGATATGGCCTGTTACGGCCACATCGACGAGTCCGAGTATAGGAGTGGTGATATTCGAGACAATCGCCGGGAGGGCGATGTCTCTTATTTCACGACTATGTTTCATGCCTTGCGGCCGCTGCGGGTCGAGGCGAAATAGAGATAGCAGATAATTGCCGCATAGGCGACGATACCGAGAATCTGCGGACCGAATTCAAGACCGTTGGAGGGTACTTCCTTGCCACACATGATAGTGATTGCGGCAAATACTCCGAAGAGCGCGCCACCGGCGATAAGACCTGATGATATAAGGGTACCGCGGTCGTTACGGGCCTTATTGACAGCCTCGTCCTTAGAGCTGTGGTTGACAAACCATGACACAAGACCGCCGACAAGCATAGGTGTGTTGAGCTGGAGAGGAAGGAACATGCCGAGGCAGAATGCGAGGGCTGGCACGCCGAGCCAGTTGAGAATCAGAGCGAGAATAGCGCCGACGATATAGAGTGTCCAGGGGGTTTCTCCGCCCATCATCATAGGCTCTATGACCTTTGCCATGGCATTCGCCTGAGGTGCGGCCATGGCGCCTTCACCGGTGAATCCGTAGACATTGTTGAGCATGAGCATAACGGCGCCGACAGTGGCGGCCGACACGAGTGTGCCGAGGAATTTCCAGCTTTCCTGTTTTTTAGGGGTGGAACCGAGCCAATAGCCAATCTTCAGATCGGTTACAAAGCCACCGGCCATCGAGAGCGCGGTGCAGACGACACCTCCGAGCACCATGGCCGCGACAATGCCCGATGTTCCGTTGAGACCTATCGCCACAAACACACCTGAAGCAATGATGAGAGTCATCAGGGTCATACCGCTCACTGGATTACTGCCGACGATAGCTATGGCATTGGCGGCGACAGTGGTGAAAAGGAAGGCGATCACCGTAACCACCAGCCACGCCACGAGAGCCTGCCAGAAAGTATGAATGACACCGAACCAGAAAAAGAGAAGTACGCCGACAAGAGCTATGGCAGTGAAATACGCGATATGCTTCATCGATATATCGAGCTGCCAGCGGTTGGTTTTTCCGGCCGCGGATGCGCCTTTGAGTTCGCGGGCGGCCAGACCGACGGCACCGCCGATAATGCCGCGCGATTTCACAATGCCGATGATGCCGGCCATGGCAATACCGCCGATACCGATCATTCGGGCATATTCGCTGAAGATTGCGCCGGGGCTCATGGCGGCGATTTCGGCAGAACCGTATGTACCCATCAGAGGAATGACGAACCACCATACGAATATCGAACCGGCGAATATGACAAATGCATATTTAAGACCTACGATATATCCGAGGCCGAGCACGGCGGCGCCGGTGTTACAGGAAAGGACGAATTTGGTCTTGTCGGCGAGAGCCTGCCCCCATCCATAGGCCGTGGTGGTAATGCTTTCAGCCCACCAGCCGAAAGTAGCCACAATGTAGTCGTAGAGACCGCCGATGAGCGATGCGACCACAAGCAGCTTGGCCTGACCGCCGGAAGCGCCCTGCTTGGAAGCCTCGCCGCTAACAAGAACCTGAGTAGTGGCCGTGGCTTCCGGGAAAGGATATTTGCCGTGCATGTCCTTTACGAAATACTTGCGGAAAGGAATAAAGAAAAGTATGCCGAGGACACCGCCGAACAGAGAACTGAGGAAGACCTCGAGGAAGTTGACGGTGATTTCGGGGTGAGAGGCCTGAAGGATGTAGAGGGCGGGAAGAGTGAAGATCGTTCCGGCAACAATGACGCCGGAACATGCTCCGATAGACTGTATGATGACATTCTGCCCGAGCGGATTCTTCTTTTTGAGATAACCCGACAGGCCGACGGCTATAATGGCGATAGGAATGGCGGCCTCGAACACCTGACCGACCTTAAGGCCGAGATAAGCCGCGGCGGCACTGAACACCACAGCGAGAATGAGACCGGTTATGACCGAATAGGGTGTCACCTCGGCATAGTCGCGCGCGGGGTGCATGAGCGGCCGATACTCTTCGTCGGCACTGAGTTCCCGGAAGGCATTTTCCGGCAGATCTACGGGATCGACGTCTGCGGCCGGAATGTTGTAGTCTTTCTGATTGGTTTTCATCTTTTTAAGGAATAGACAGGCGCTGGCCGGCCTGGATATTGTTATTTTTCAAATTATTGGCTTTCTTGATCTTATCGACAGTCGTGCCATAGCGGGCAGCGATCTTTGAAAGGTTTTCGCCTTTACGCACCTTGTGGGTGCGGGGTTTGGGTGCTTCCTGCTTCTTTTTGGCCTTGGCTGCCTTCGGCTCTGCCTTGGGAGCGACACGCGGAGTCTCCTCCACCTTCTTTTCTTCTTTAGGGACACTGAATGCGGCTTCGACATTGCCGGCGGCATTCAGACTGTCGACAGGAGCGGAAACAATGCTGTCGGGACGGACAGCACTATCAGTCACGGCGGTATCGGTCACAGCAGGCAATACCTCGGGAGTCTCCGTTTTCGGCTTGTAGACACGGCGTGTGCTCACTATCTTGAGCTTTTTGCCGGCTTTCACACTTTTGCCGACACGATTGTATTTGCGTATTTCGGCAACAGAGATACCGTATTTACGGGCAATCTTCGAGAGAGTCTCCCCTTTCTTGACGGTATGCCATTTGACGACCTCCTCGTCATAATACTCACCACGCGAGTCTCGGCCTGTGACAGCACCCGAAGCCGGCTCGACCACTCCGCGGCGCGAATATTTCGTGGCATTATGATTGACGATCGAGTCCTCGTTGACGATATATGCATAGGCCTGCAGCGACGGAAGAACCAGGGAGTAAGGACGAATATCGCCGGGGATAAGGTCGGTACGGAACTGAGGATTGAGCGCGCGCAGTTCGGCCACAGGTATGTCCATGACCTGCGAAATCTGGTCGAAATGCACACGGCGTGTCACATGGACGGTATCTGTGACCAGCGGACGACGGGCCAGCGCTGGCGATATATTATGATCCTTGTGATAGTTCATTATATAATTGGCGGCAATAAATGTAGGCACATATCCGCGAGTCTCGGTAGGGAGGAACGGATATATTTCCCAGAAGTCGTGCTTGCCGTCGCCGGCACGCCGGAGGGCCTTGTTGACATTGCCGGGGCCGCAGTTGTAGGCGGCTATCGCGAGCGACCAGTCATCGTATGTCTGATAGAGCTGCTTGAGATAGCGTGCGGCTGCATCGGAGGCAAGGTACGGATCGCGGCGCTGGTCGACAAGCGAGTTGATCTCCAGCCCGAGACCTTTAGCAGTCGGAGGCATGAACTGCCAGAGACCGCCCGCACCGGCCTTGGAAACAGCCGTCGGCACGAGAGCCGATTCGATTACAGGCAGATACTTCAGTTCGAGAGGCATCTGATGGCGTTCGAGGGCGGCTTCGAAAATAGGCATGTAGTAGAGACTCAGGCCGAGCATATTCTCGACAAGCTGCGGACGGTTGGCATAATAGCGGATAGCGCCTTTCACGATCGAGTTGAAAGGCATTTCGATGACCGTCGGGAGTTTGCCGAGACGCTCGATGATAAGGGCGTCGTCGAGATTGCCGGTGTTTTTCTTGTCTGCCTCATAGTCGAGAACGATATAATTCTTGAGATACCAGTCCTCGAGCATGGCCTTGGTGTTTGTCTCACAGCTTTCGGGCATGATAAGCGACGACTCGAGCGAGGCATCGCTTATCGACAGCACAGACTGTGCGGGCGCGCCGGCGGCAACGAAAAAGACGCCGGCAGCCGTGAGAAATATTTTGAGCGAATTATTCATCAGAGAATTATGATAATTAGAGGTCTAATCAGAATGTAAGGGCCCAGGCAAGTCCGAACGAGGGCTTCTCGCCGCGGGCCTCCTGGAATATGATCGGTGTCACGTCCATACTCAGTTCGGGAGTAAGGTCGAAATGCGACAGCGACGCGTCTACATAAGCATCGACCATGGCCAGCAGATATACGCCTACCATGGATATTATACAGAGATCGCGGTTGCGCCGGTAATAGTTCTTGCGGGACTGGAGCACATTGGTGAGCCATGTGCGGTCAAGATCGCTTTCCTGTGTCGTCGGAGGGAAAAAATCCATATACGACTTGGTGGAGGGGTCGTTGTCCATTATGTCGCGGTACGCCCGCGTATAGTCATCGAGCATATTATTGTTCCACGATGTCGCATAAACAAGACCCATGTAGCCGCCGACGATGATGGGCAGTTTCCAGTATCGGCGGTTATAGATCTGTCCCAGGCCCGGAAAAAGAGCCGAGAGCCATACGGCACGCGTAGGATCGGGATTGAACACTATCTCGCGTTCCTCCCAGCGGTCGTAGGGCGACTCTTTCATGCCCATAATGCTGTCGGCGATCGCTGTCATAGTCGAATCGGAAACGACACCGGCCTCCCCTAAGGTGATATCCACGTCGGCGGGGGCGTCGGCAATCGTATCGGTTACATTATGGACGGTCTTGACCGGCAGATGCCGCGCAGGATTCTGGGCGGCGACAGCGGAAGCCATGCCGGCAAAAACCGTCACGCAGACAAGATAGCGCAGAAATGTGAACAGTCGTTTATTCATCGTGCTGCTTGAGCGAGTCGAAAAGAGTGATGAGACGTTCGAGCTCGGTTTCGTCCTTGAAGGGAAATGTGATACGTCCCCGGCCCTTGCTGTCGCAGTTGAACTGCACAGGGGTGCGGAATACGGTGGAAAGATGACGCTTTAGCACATCATAATCGTCCGAGTGCATGCTGCGGGGCTTTTTTTCAGCCCCGGCATTTTCCTCGGCCGCTTTCTGGTACGCCTTGGCAAGTTCCTCGACATTGCGGACCGACAGATGTTTTTTCAGAATCTCGTTATATAGCTTGAGCTGCAGGGCGGGGTCGGATATTGTGAGAAGCGCACGCGCATGGCCCATGTCGACACGTTTGTCGCGCAGGCCAAGCTGCACCTCGGCAGGGAGCTTGAGGAGTCGCAGAAAGTTGGCGACAGTCGCGCGCTTTTTGCCTATACGCTCGCTCAGACGTTCCTGTGTGAGATTGTACTGATCGATTAGTTTCTTGAATGTCAGCGCGATTTCAATTGCATTCAGATCCTCGCGCTGTATATTCTCGATAAGAGCCATCTCGGTAAGCTCGGCTTCGTTTGCCGTGCGTATATATGCGGGCACCGTAGCGAGACCGGCCATCATGGCGGCGCGGTAACGGCGCTCGCCGGCTATGATCTGATAAGTGTCGTTGCCGGTCTTGCGCAGCGACAGAGGCTGGATAATGCCAAGCTGGGCGATAGATGCCGCCAGCTCCTCGAGTGCCTCGGGGTCGAAAGACGTGCGGGGCTGGTCGGGATTCGGCGAAATCGCCTCAAGGGGCACTTCGTTGATGGCCGATGACCCCCGGGCGGGGACATCGTCCATGGAGATAAGCGAATCGAGGCCGCGTCCGAGAGCATTTCGTTTTATCGACATAATTTATTTTGCGCTGATATTTTGTTTCTTTCGGGAATTCTTGGCAATAAGTTCCTTTGCCAGAAGTATATGACTGGTTGCTCCGCGGCTCTCGGAGTCGTAGAGAAGCGCCGGCAGCCCGTGGCTCGGAGCCTCGCTCAGACGGATATTGCGCGGAATGACCGTGTTGAACACCATTTCGGCAAAATGCCCCTTCAGCTCTTCATATATCTGATTTGCGAGACGCAGACGGGCATCGTACATCGTAAGCAGGAATCCTTCGATTTCGAGCGCCGGGTTGAGACGGCTTTTGATGATTCTGATGGTGTTGAGGAGCTTGCTGATACCCTCGAGAGCAAAATACTCGGCCTGGACGGGTATGATGACCGAATCGGCGGCAGTGAGGGCGTTTACAGTAATGAGGCCGAGAGACGGAGAGCAGTCGATGATTATGAAATCGTACTTGTCTTTGACAGGGGCCAGCATTGTCTCGAGCACACGCTCGCGATTGGGCTTGCTTATAAGCTCAATCTCGGCGCCGGCCAGATCAATGCGCGAGCCGACAAGGAACAGACCGTCCATGCAAGTAGGCACTTCCGACCCTTCGAGAGGATAACCGTCGACCATACATTCATATATCGAGGAGGCCATTGTACGGGGGTCGATTCCGTATCCCGAAGTGGCATTCGCCTGCGGGTCGGCATCGATAATCAACACCTTCTTACCTTCGGCGGCGAGAGAGGCCGCGAGGTTGATTGTAGTTGTGGTTTTGCCTACGCCACCTTTCTGATTGGCTATGGCTATGATTTTTCCCATATCTATATAAACATATGTGCAAAGTAACTAAATAATCGTGAAACACGAAAACTTTGTTCCACGAAAAAAACGCCATTTGTTGATAACTTGCACAAACAGCCCTCCAAAACACCCTAATCCGCTGTCGCCAAGGTCAGAAAGCATGTTGATATATGTTCATTAACATTAAAGCTTTCCCCTGCCCCGCCACCGATCCGAAACTCACCCCGGAAGAACTTCCGATGGGCTTCCGTGATGGATTTCCGAATAAAAAAATAAAAAAGGAGGCTCAAAAATTTGTAAGATGAAAAAAAAGCAGTAACTTTGCAACCGCAAAGCCCAAAAGGCATGCCGGTCCTATAGCTCAGTTGGTCAGAGCACCTGACTCATAATCAGGGAGTCCTTGGTTCAAGCCCAAGTGGGACCACAGTTGGGTCACGATTCAGACACTGGATCGTGGCCCTTTTTCTTGTTCGTAACCGTCACTGCGTCAGCGTTTAGCAATTTTATAACTTCCTGTGATAGAAAGATTTAGCACTCCACACTCTTTTAGGCAGTAGCCCATTATAGCATTTGTTAGTTTCGATTTAGCACATTAACTTTGGTACGGATTTCAAAAACGTACCACACGAGTGTACCGAAAATGTACCAAGTTTTTGGCCCCGCAGCGGACAAGACCAAGTACCACGCCAGACCGGACGGAATCGGCCGATAAAATACCGTCCAAGACGCTGATATAAAGTTTTTTGTGCTAAATGCTGCTAAATCGTCCGAGTATAAAACAAGACCCATCCGGAGGGTGTTGAAAAATCGGGTTCGGTACATTTTTCGCCATTGTGGTACACCTTTCTGAAATGTACCAAACCAATAGCAAATGATGTTTAACACTTCAAAGAATCAAGCAATTATGGCAGGAATACCTCAAATAAAGCTCGTATTTGACCGTCGTAAGACGGCTTCGGCCACGACCAAGGGGTCGGTAGAGATCGAGGTCACATGGAAAAGGGAGCGCATACGCTTATCAACCGGTGTGTCTGTACTCAAACAACAGTGGAAGGGAAATGAGGTTGTGGATCACCCTGAGGCTGCGGAACTGAACGCAAAAATCCGAAGCCTTCTCAAATCCATGCAGGAAAAGCTCAACCACATGGCGGAAAACAATACGGAAATAAACCTCTCGGTGCTGAAAGCCACCCGCAAGGCCAAGGTAATAGGCGGCAGGACTGACTTCCTCGATTGGCTCGAAGAACGGATCTCAAAACGTCCAATCAAGGAATCGACGAGAAAGCATCACATGACGGTGCTTAAATCCCTGCGCGAGTTCGGCAAGATCAAAACATTTACCGATGTAACCTCCCGCAACATAAAACTGTGGGACGACTACATCAGGTCGCTTGACAAGGTAAACTGCCAGGCGTCCGTACACGGCTATCACAAGAGGCTCCGCCCGTATATACAGGAGGCCCTCGAACTCCAGCTTATCGACATAAACCCTTACGCGAATGTAAAGATTCCGAGGGGGAAATCGGAGGGTATCAGATTCCTCACCGAAGAGGAACGCGACCGCATAGAGGAGCTAGAGCTGTTCGGCATGATGGAGAAAACCCGTGATATGTTCATTTTCTCCTGTTATACCGGTCTCGCATACTCCGACCTCATAAAAATCAAAAAAGAAGATGTGTTCCAAAAAGGCGACGACTACTGCATTCGTGACAAGCGCACCAAGACAGGGAACCAATACACCATCGTATTGCTTCCGAAAGCTCTTGCGATTCTGCGCAAGTATAACTTCAACCTCAATCTACTCTCCAACCAGAAGTGCAACGAACAGTTGAAGCTCATCGCACACATGGCGAAAATCCATATCAACCTTACGATGCACGTCGGTCGTCACACATTCGCAACCTGGGCTTTAAGCAAGGGAGTAGGAATACAGGTGGTGAGCAAAATGCTCTCCCATGCAGACATATCAATGACTGAGAAGTATGCCCAGGTTCTCCAGTCAAGCGTCTATGAAGGTTACGACCTCCTTAAGTAGAGTGTCTTAATAACTCGTGGCTCCAATAGAATGCCGTCACTTCTTCCGGGAGGTGGCGGCTTTCTTGCTTTCAGCCAGCTCGGTGCGCAGTCTCTCGATTTCGCCGGCCTGTTCCTCGACTCTTTTCTCCAGACGCTCGACACGCCCGGCCAGCGGGCCTGTCAGCTCCGTTATGCTCTTTATTATATCAGCCATGCTGCCGAGGATATAGGAAAAGCGGTCCATCTGGGGCATGGCTGTTTCCGCTTCCTGAAACTGGCGTGGGTTCTCGTCCATCATCACACCCTCGCCTTTCCATATCCAGTCGTATCTCAGGGCCGGATAAATACCGCACAGGCTCTTGACAAAACGCTCCGACACGTTTGTCTTCCCGGTAATCACCTGCGACAACGCGCTCGGGTTGTAGCCCATTCTTTCGGCTATGGCGCGGTTGGAAGTGAACAGCCTGTTGTCCTTAAGCCATTCCATAGCCTGTCTTATCCTGTTTCTTATGTCGTCCATATCATTGTGTTTATAATTTATAATCAATTCGATTAGATATTTCCAATAATAACAATCCAAACAATCATTTAGCACGATTGGTTTGTTAGTGATAATACAATCAACTAATTTCGATTAATCATTTCTAACCGCAAAGATAATCATTTTTCTAAATATGACTAATGGTTACTAAGCGAAAAATAAGGACAGCACTAAAAAACAATAAGATTATGAGCGATGACAGACGCATAGCCATGAGGCTTACAAAAATCGAGAACACCCTTGAGGAGATACGGCGGACTATAACGGGGCCGGAGCCCGCCGACCGTCCGATAACGGTAAACGAGGCCGCCGAGATAATGCACTGCCCGGCACAGCGGGTGCGCGACTCGATACGAGACGGCACCCTGAAGGCCGAGCGCAACGGACGGCGGTACTATCTGTCATTATATGACGTGATGGCCCGTGCCGGATACCGTACCCTTGAAAAAAAACGACAGACCTGATTCATTTTATAAATAAGGACAAAGCTATGACTACAAATGAAATAAAGGCGATGGACGCAAGATGCCTGAACGAATACCTGTCCACACTGCCAAACACCGACCACCGTTTCTTCGTGTCTGCCGTGGTGGAAGCCTGCGGCAACGGCATAAAGAGAAAGACCTTCTACAACTGGAAGGCGGGATGCTGCTGCATACCCTCCTTCTGCAAGGCGGAGATCGAGAGGCTTGCCGGGCGCACGGTTTTCCCAAAGGAGCTGTATATTGACGGCGATGGCTTGGCGGCACAATCAAACCATCCCGGCGATGAACCGGAAATATCCTGACACCGGTCTTATACCGGCAACAACTGTGAACCCCTGTAATAGAGATGAACCGTTCATGGATACCCGTATTACACCTTCTGCGCGATGTGGAATGGCTCTATTCCGAGAGCCGGATGGTGCATCTCTGGCTGGAGATACTTTTCCGGGTGCGCAGGTCAAGGGAGACATACCCGGTCAAGGGTACGGTAATAGAGGTGCGGCCCGGTCAGTTCGTTGCCTCCACAAGAAAGCTCGCCGCCGCCATAGGCGCGGACAAGGACACCGTGGGGCGTTATCTGCGGATATTCGAGTCGCAGAAATGGATAGAGAGGCAGGAGATCGGCAACGCCACACTCTACACCATACTCGTAATGGAGCAGATACCGGCTTTCTCCATATTCTCCGAGCCGGGAAACTCCATAGTCGGCACCTGTTCCACCACGTCTGCCGCCACGATCGGGGACACTTCTTCCGACACCTTTGGGGACACTTTTGGGGACATATATTATATAGATAAAAATATAAATAATAATTCTCTCCCCCACGCGCGCGAGGAAGAAGTTTTTGAAATTTTCAAAAATGACGCCACCGCGCTCGAAGAGATAGCCGAAGCCCTCCGCTGCGGAAAATCGAGGCTTGATGAAATGCTGCCCGATTTTTTCAACGAGTGCCGGATAAAGAAAAAGCAGCACCCGACCGTGCAGGAGTGCAAGGATCATTTTTTCAACTGGGCCCGCGCCCGATTAAAACAAGAACAACAGAATGGCATACCCCAAGCGAATAGACCCGGCGGAAGCCCTAAGGGAAATCAGAGAGGCCGCAGAACGCCGGTCAAGCCGGATTGTGGACTTATCGAGGATTAGCGAGTACAAGGCGTTGTTCGTCAGATGCGCGAAAGCGATGTGCCCCGGATTTACCATCCGCGACGAGCTCAAACCAGCCTATAATGACATAGTGCATTGGGCCGTCATGGACTATGACGGCAACCTCGACCCAGACAAGGGTCTTATGCTGTGGGGCGACATAGGCACAGGGAAGTCAACGATGCTCAGGATTGTTAGAGAGTTCTGCGCCATTGTCAGGCCGCCGGACAAAATCGGCAGGTACTACTTCCGGATTGACAACGTGATCGACGTGTGCGCCGACTATGCCGACGAGTCGATAAACGGTGGCTACCGTGGCATAAGGCATTACATCGACAATCCCAGGCAGGCGTTTGACGAGCTTGGGAGCGAGACAGTGCCGACTGGCCGCTACGGTAATTTCGAGAACGTGATGCAGTACATCTTTCAGTCGCGCTATGACAACCGCCACTACCAGTTTACCCACGCCACAACCAACCTGACGGTGGAGCAGATCAAGGACGTGTACGACGAGAGGATATACGACCGCTTCAAGGAAATGTTCAATTTCGTCGCCCTCCGTGGCAGGACATTCCGAAAGAACACTCAAAAAAATTTATAGACATGGAACCTAAGCAAAGATTAAGCACTACAGACTGGGAGGAACGCGCATACGGACTTGCCGTGTCGCTGTTTCTCCATGACATACGCCGCTGCGACTCCGCAATGCCGGAGTGCCGTCTGGAGCAGTGGCCATCACATATCCGCGTTGCGGCTGAAATGGCGGTGGAGGCTGCGCTGGCATTTGTGTCCGAATACAGAAAATCGGTAAGGCCGGAAAACATGGAGGACACCTGCAATGCTCCCTGACTGGAAGAGGATAGTCCCCGAGGCATTGTATTCGGTGATGGCCGCGAGAAAACTGCTCGGAATCAGCCACACCACGATTTACGAGTATATGAAGCTGTCGCCCCCGGTACTCCCGTACCGCCGCTCGGAAAACGGCTGGCACAGGCTTATACTCGGGAGCGACATAATACATCTTCGCGACCACCCGCAGGTGAAGCGTGGTCGCAGGCGCAAGGACAAGTGAACATGGAGGATTATAGCCCTGCGGCGGCGCAAGGGGCTGTAATCCCGGTTCAGTTCCAGATATGCCACGGCGGGTTGCGACGTTCCGGGGAGGCTATGGTCTCCGACAGCTCAACGACGAGAAGCCATGCCTCGGCACGCATATCGTCCATTTCCGCCAATGCCCTCGCTTCAAGGCTCGCCCCGGCTCCCGACAGCTCGCGCCATTGCCGGGCGAATGTCGGGGGCCGGAAAGCGTCGATGAACGACAGTATGTCATCGAGCAGTGTTACCGGGTCGCCCCCTTTCATGTCGGCACAAAAGCAGAACGGCACTCCGCTCCGTGTCCTGCGCCGGAAATCGAAAGCGGTACAGTCAGCGTCTATCACGCTGACGGTCACGCTCCAGCCGCATTTGACGGCAATATCTATAACGGTCTGTAACAACATATCTCAAAGCATGGTTATGTCTGCCACAGCCTTTTCGGTTGTGGCAGACCGGATTAGGGTTGTGCCAGCCGTGGCATGGTTGCCACGGCTGACGGGTTATCGGTCATTCATTGGACGGGTCATGCAGCCGGGAGAGAAACGTCTGCAACCGCTTGTCTGCTATCTCCCCGATGGGTCGGGGCTTGAAATACGGCACCTCCGTGACTTGGAGTATTCCGTAGCCCTGCTTGCGGCAGTCTATCTCAATTCCGGCAAGCTCGTTGAGCGAAACATAGCCGTATTCGTCCTCAGCGAGTCCCACGACAACGCAGAACATTATCGTGTCGTCGCCCTCCTTGCTCCCCTCAAGCACAAACCACCGGGCGTTTCCTATGGTGAATATCGCCACGCATACGGCGTCCTTGCCCCTGCCGTCCTGGGAGTAGAGGGGGAAGCCCTTGAAGGCTTCTTCCAGTCTTGGTGTCATAAGTCTGTTCATATTCGGTCAAATTCTATTTCATCTTCATACAATTCTATGGTCGCTCCGCTGCTCACCTCTATTATGAAGCGGTAGCCGTTGCGTCCTACAACCGTTCCTCTGCGGTAGCCGCGCCACGGCTCTTTGAGGTCGCACTGCCGTCCGTATTCGGGAAAGCCGGTATCAGCATCGTACATATTCGGCGGTATTTTTGAGTTCGGCAAATTCGGGGTCGTAGATGAGTTCCTTGTCTATGAGGTGGCTGTAAGCCCCGGCAGCGAGGCGCGAGGCCCACTCGTTGCGGTCATCATAGCGTCCTCTGCGGTAGTTGTGGGCGAGGGCTTTCATATAGCCCACGAACACCTTGAACGCCTGCTGCTGGAGATAGCGGTGCATGGTCGCCATCGCCATGCCGGTCTTTTCAGTGCTGCTCACGTTGCCGTTGACAAAGTTCTCGAAGGCCTTTACAAACTCCTTGTCGCCCTCGGCAATCTTAATGAAATCAATGTCTGTGTTCATATCGTTTGGAATTTAGATGGTTGCCTGATTATAGATTTGTGGTTCCGGCGACACATTATAAATATAGTCGCCACAACGCACCAAAAGACAGTGCTGTCCGTAATACAGCTTTTTCATGCCCCGTACACTCCCTGTCTTGTGGAAATTCGGGAAGCGGCTTATGCCTATCCCTTTCCCTTCTTCGATTGTCATTCTTTTTACTCGCATTGGCTTGAAATGTCTGAGTTGTTAATTTTTTCCCTTTTGTGAAGCTCTTTTGAGCTTTCCCGGCAGGGCTGGCCGTTTTTCGTGCAAGTGAACCACTGCGGCCGAAAGGGAGGATAAGGCAAGAGTGAAGCCAGCGGCCAGACCGGGATACCCCAATTTTGGAGGCATGAGAAAATTTGCGGAGGCTCACGGTCGCCGACGCCGGCCTCAAACGCAGTGGCCCTTGCTGTTCCTTCCGGACGCAGTAACTTCGCACGCCAAAACGACAATCCTGCCGGAACTCAACAGACACAGGATAAAGCCTCGACAACATTAAGTATGCCTTTAGGCACCGATTATTACCGGTTTTCAAAGGACCGGGCTTTTATATACTTGGAATGTTCTGACAATCACCATTTAGCATGAAAACCCTGAAGGATCGTTTAGGCAGTATCTGTAAAAATTTGTAAATTTGCAGTCTTTTATGGCCTTTGTATTAATTACATCAAGCAATTAATGGAATACGATATAGACGAAAACAGCGGGAATACCGTTGAAGATATGACAGTCGAACACGATTGTCACCATAACATCGAAGAGTTGCCGGAACTCTTCGATGAAAAATCGGTTGACGATTATATCGCCAGCCTTAATGACTGGGATTGATATGGCACAGTTTAACGCATTTGAAGAAGCGATAGATTTCTCTTTCTGGAAAGAGCTATGCGAGAAGCATGGTGAGCTGCACCATTATCGGCGCGGTGAGTATTTCGCATATACCGGTGAGGCAGTCAAGAGAGTCGGTTGGATTGTTTCCGGAGGCTTCAAGCACTCGCTGATCGACAATTCCGGTAAGGCGAAAACCGTCGGATTTGTTTTCGATGATTCTGTCCTTGCCAATTACATCAGCGTAATGCTTGACAAAAAGATTCCGACAGACATTATTGCATTGGAGGATTCCGATGTGCTGGTCATACCAACCTCTATGATTCGTGAGCGGCTGATGTCTGACCCGAGTCTCCATATCAGGTTTCTGGATGCCTTGTTTGAACAGGCATACGGACATGTTCTTAACGATTACCGCTCCACTCCGGAGCAACGCTATCGACAGCTGCTTGCTCGTTATCCCCGATTATTTGAACTCGTTTCCCTTGGAGAGATAGCCACCTACCTCAACATCTCTCGCCGACAGCTCCATAGAATCCGCGAAACAGTTGCCGGGTACACTCCTGACGAAGAAAAATTTGGGAATTAAAGCTATAAAAGGCTGTTTTATTGGTTGATTGTGCCATTTGTCACAGCTTTTGTCGTTTATACGAAGTAACTTTGCAACGTACTTTTCTATCGAAGTAATTAATTAACAAAAAAGAGTATCGTATGCAAAGAAATAATAAGATATTGGGTATAGTCGCCCTTTGTTGCCTGTCGGTTACGGCCTGTAGCGATGACAACACGGTTTTCAACGAACCGACCCAGATAAGGGCTTATGAAACTGATGCCGAGGTTCTTTCTCAGTTTGTCGAGGTAGATAGCCGTACAGGTCTGTTCTCCTTCAATCCGAACAAAAAGGTCACGGCAACCGATTACGTTGTAAACCGCTCTCGGGAACAACTGGCAGAGGTAAGTTCCATAAACCTAACCCGCTTTGAGGGTGAGATGGAGCAGGCGAACAATCTGATAAAGGCTTATGCGAAAGCCGGAAATGTCAGCGTGGTTTACACTACGCGCACATCAGGCTTGGTGAGGAACAATGTGGTAGGAACAATAAGCCTGTCAAAATCTCAGCCATACAGCAAAGAAGGGATAACAGAGGCCCGGCTGTTGGTATCAGGCGAAGATATATGCAGGACGGGATTCTATTCATTGGGGAATAACCGGCTCACAATAAGTTCCGGCAACACATCCATGTTCTACGTGGCACAGATTTCGTTCGTCGCATCTGATGAAACCGACAGAGGTACAATCCTTTTGGCCGGATTAGGAAGAAACTCGTTGCCTTACAGTTATTCTCTGTCATTGCCGGAGGTCAACGGAGAGTATCTTAACATACAAGGCAAATCCTTCATCGGGAACGGCAGCGTAACAGTAGAAATTTCGGAATGAAACAAATACAGCTTCTCATATCTATATTAACCTTTGTGTTTCTCGCATCGTGCGAGGAACGCACGGGCTATTATGATACCGACCAGAAAGAAATTATCTCCTGTATTACCGGCGTTGAATGGAAGCAGACCTATGAACATATGTCCGGCTTTGAACCGACAGAGTGTAACGAAGAAGGCTGGGTATATAAATTCAATGCCAACGGTACCGGCTCTTATAAATGGGTGAATTGGAACGACGGCACAAAAAACGGTGAACCGATATATTTTCGCTGGACTTTCACCACGGATAACTTTTCAGTGATTTACATTGACAAATCGGAACGCTTCTGGCTCATAGACAGGCTTACGCCCTCTGAATTAACGGTGACGAGCGCAATGCAGGATCCTGTTCTTTATCCAAACACCGATAAGACCGTTTACAAATTTATTGCAATCGAATAATACGAATATAAAACGAATCAGATACGATATATTCTATTTTTTCATTACTAAAACAGATTCTTCGTGTGAATGCCGAGAATCTGATTTGTTTTCATATATGGGCGTTTAGGATAGTTTTCCATACCGGCGGCTTTTGTGAGGCTACGAGCAGAAGCCGCCCCGAACGGAGAGTGTCGGAGCGGAAATATTGAGGATTATAATTGTGGTATCGGGAGCCACAAAACATTATCGCGGTAAGGTTTGGCGATTGTCAAAGGGTCGAATTTTATCAGCTCATAGGAGGCGATATTAAGTTTCTCATCAATAATCGCGAGAGCTATGATGTCGCCTTTCTCCGGCATATTTTCATCGCTAAACCTGTTCCAGCCTTTCAGCGGATTGGCGTCAGCCCACTCCGCGCCCTCGATAAAGCAGTACATATTGGGAACGCGGTACTCGCTGTCCTTATACCGCTCGGCGGCTTCATTTCGTATTTTCTCTTTTCGGTTCATGGAAATGTCGTGTTATGCTCCCTGCGCCTATCGCAGCGCAGGGAGCGGTTGGTAAATCAGTCTATGTCAACTCCTATAAAGTGTTCATCATCAATCAGCAGATAGTAGTAGCCGTTGCCACAGCCGCGATACTCCTTGCTCAGTCCGGCTTTGATGTCGCCTTTGCGATAATATCCGTCGTCCTTGTCGGCTATCTCTATCCATAGGGTGCCGTCATAGCCCCGGAAGTCGAACCTGCCGGAATGGTAGGTGCGCCTTTCGGCAAGTGACTTGCGAAATTCCTCTGCCTGCCACGGCGCATAACGCTCAACGGCTTTGAGGGAGATAATCTCACCGTCTATGCGTGTGCCGGTGGTAAGGTTGTTTTCATAACAGCCCTTTGTCGGGTCTGCCATGAGGCATTTGTGCACAAAAGCCGAGGGGAATGTGGCACGCGAGGCGTAACGCCTAAACTTTTCCACCAGATTTGTTTCAGGCTTCTCCACTTTCACTACTCCGAGCCAGTTGGCTACGGTTGACTGCGGTATGATGTAGCCGCGTCTGCGTGAACGTCGGGCGAACTCACATATATAGCCCTGTGTGGAGAAAAACAGGCGTCTGCGTTCCCTGCCCTCGCTGGTGGTGATGTCGTAAAGACCCGAATTGCGGTCGATGATGGTTGCTACTGCTTGATAGTCCATGTCTTTGAGGTGTTTGAGTTTGTTTTTCGCTTCGCGCAATTCACTCACGCTCGGCATAGAGAAGCAAGCTACTCTCTGCGCTTACTTACTCGTTCATTTCCCTTTAGGCTTGAAGCTCCGGGCTTCATCCGCAGTGGTATGTTTTTTGTGCATACACCACGGCGGACCGCCGGGGCGGATTAGACAAGTGTGAAGTCTGAGGGCAAGCGCGGGATACCCAAATTTTGGAGGCACGAGAAAATTTGTGGAGGCTCACGGGCGCGGAACTCCGACCTCAAGCGCGGCGTCACTTGTCGTTCCGCCCGTCCGCCGTAGCTTCGCACACAAAATCGCCGCCGCAGGTGAAGCCCGCAGGGTTTTCAAACAAAAAGTATATCCGGCGACCCCGACCGGCAGGTTGCGGCAGGCCGGATGCCGTTCACAGCATCGGGGCTGCGGTGTTCCGGGCATTATGCGCAGATCAAGTCGGAAGCCGCCTTCACGGGGCTTCGGTCTTGTGGCGCGGCCGGTTTACACACGAAAGGCTATATGTGATGTCGGTGTGCCTCCCGGCTCACGGACATGGCATATAGCCCGGATTTATCAGGTATTCGGGAGGGAGCGGAGGCAATGCAAGGTAGTGAGGCGTGATGCGCTCCACGCGCCCACACCTCGCTCCGCTTTGCCTCGGCTTCAGTCCGGCAGGTTCCCCGAAGATTACCTTGTCACTACGAAAAATGTGGTACTCTTATGAATAAAAAGGATTGAGCTGATTTACATTATAGTATAGCTATTAGGGGTGAGAATATCTATGATATGCTCGGTTGTCTTTATGGCAAAATGCCGGACTTTGAGGGCATCGCCATATAGCACCTTCATACCGGATTGCATTAGCCGGTTATAATATTCGGAGTTTTCAACCTCGTATAACGGTGCTATACCTGCACCATCCAGTATATCGTTTATTCTGAAATGTTCCAAAGTTACGCGATACGCGAACACTTCTTTGAAATCAATCCTTACTATCCCTTTGTTATCGAACCGTTCCAACTCGACAATAAGATCCGTCGCATTGTAATCTATTGAATTGACCGAACACTCGCAGTCAATCATCCGTATAGGATTCCATATTTCGTGATTAGCCATATAGTTATTCTTTCTGTTCATTTGCTTCAGCAATTTTTTGAATACCCCAAAACAACAAAAGAAGTATAAGCTGTATTATTGGAAAAACAATCATGCAAAATGCCCAACCCCAACCATTGGCATCCTGTCCTGATATACTTATATACACAGAATAAATGGAATACAAACCAACAATTATTAAATTTGTCAGTGCCCCGCTTTGATGTTTCTTTTTATATAGAGTCAAAGCTAACATTAAAGGTTGGCTTGCTCCGAAAACACACATTATGCCTATAAATTTACTATAGATTGCCATGTAAACACAAGATGATAACATCAATAGTTCAACGACAATCCATGTTATCCAAAATCTCTTATCAGTCAGTTTCATAGTCTATCGGGAACTTAGTCGTTGACAAATCTACACCACCACGAAAGGCAACATCTATCAGGGTGGCTTTAGTGAAATCCACATAGTGTAGCCGTCCTTTATTGGAAATCCAATAATTGAGCCAATTTATGTAATAACCGCCTTTATATTGAGGGCCGCAGAATACGCAACCGGAAATTTCTCCGACGAAACTGCAACGGGTAAAAGATGCAGCAATAAAGGCAGAACGAAAATCGCAGTTAATGAATGAACAATCGAAAAAGTCCGCGATACCGAAGTTGCGTAGTTTCACTCGCTCGAATGTGCAATTACGATAAACCGTTTTACGGGGCATTACCAGAGTAGTGGAACCCATATAGAAATGCTGTAACTTTCCTCTTTTGAAAACACAGCCTATGAAACGGCACCCTCTTGCCATAATATCGGTAAAGTCGCAGTTATCAAAATCACACCGCTTAAAAGTTTTTTTAGTCCACCATTCAGCCAAGCCTCCGTTGCAAAAAGAAGCCTTCTTAAATATTTGATTGCTATAATGTTTGCTTGTTAGTTTCATGGGCGAAGATACAATCCGTTTCTGGTTACAATTTCAACAACCTGATTTTTTGGCACGGCAGTATGAACATGCATATAATAGTCGTAGCCAAACTTGACAAGGAAATTATGTGTCTTGTTGGAGAATACAGCCCAACAACATTCTCGCAGGCATAGGCGAAGATAGTCCGGACAGTCCTTTAGTGAGATTCTTAATCCTTGTCGGATTGTCTTTGCTCTTTCAATAAGGCCATGATTCAGTTTGTGACCCTTAACTGAATTTACAATATCCTTTGAATCACCCTCCATGTAACTCACTATAAGATATGAACAACCAGCCAATTTTGCTAAATCAATAGCCGTATCAATATATCGGTTCTCCGCTTCAATATACTCATCGGCTGTGAGTATTCCATCTGCAAACGATTTGCCAATATCAGAGATTGAAGTCCACTAGTTATGAATGTAGCATCCTTCAGCATCATAGAACTGCGGACGATATTTTGAAATAGAATAGTCCCTGTCGGTATCGCCGATAATCATATCCAGCCATTTAATATGCTCATTAACTTGTTTGATCGAAAAATCGCTATATAGCCCACGCCTTCTTATGGACTTATGTGTTTGGAATAAATCTCGTGCCTCAAGATTATTGCCTTCTTGCTGATAAATGACAGCCCTCATATATCTACTATCGTTTAGCAGAGATTCAGCCCATCTTTTCCCTTCGCCATGCTTATAATCAGCGAGAAAAGCCACATCGCAGGCTATGATTGAATTAAACATCTCAGCTGCTTCTTCCAATTTATCATTTGCAGATAATGCACAGCCATAAATATATCTTACCCAATAATCATCAGGAGCTAACTGATATGACTCTTGTGCATAAGTTAATGCTTCGATATATTTCCTTAATTGATAACAGGCACTTGACAGTTCAGCCATGAAATAATATTCATCGGGGTAAGCCGATAACAATTTCAAAAGGAATGACCGCAAATGACTGAAGTCACCAGTCCGCTTTAACCGATTGATTTTCGATTGGATTTTTGTAATATCGTAATTATTCATATTCTTATTCAGCGGGTCTTACTTGCCAACAATTCAATCGGCGGTTCAATATATCACAAATCTCCTTCCCTTTCATTGTCAGATTGTGAACGGGTATATTTTCTATCGCTCCAATCTCATTGAAATTGAAGTTCATTATATTTTGTTTCAAATCGGATGCTCCGTCAAACTTATGTATCAGTGGAGCTGTCTTATAGTCCACCGCAATCATTTTAGACGAGTGAATCTTTACTAATCGAAACTTTTTAACATCTGCGTAATTGATAGTATGATAATCACCATTGCGCTGTTTATAAATTCCCAATCTATCTGCATAGATTATTAAAAACGGAATGCGGCGAATCCGTTTATGTGACGCCATAGCAAAGAAAAGCGCACTGGCACCTCCAAAAAATATCATATTCAGCAAACCACCAAAGATTTTCGTTGGCCATTTAGTACTTGGATTTATTATAATCAAATATCCGACAATAGCAAAAGCCAAGCAACAGATGGCATAAAACGTATTTTTCCATACGCTTTGGTAGATTCTTATCTCGGAGTTTTTATCGGTCAGTTTCATGATTATCGAGGAGTTTTCGGGTTTCACTTACGATGTCGTATATAGAATCATTGCCAACGTCAAATGTCAGCGCTTGATTGGAATCCCAATCAAGCCATTTATCGGATGCCAATTTAGTAGGGACTACACTGATTTTATCGTCGTCCTGATTTACAAATACGAAGGTCGAATGGAGGTGAAGCTGTCGCCATGAGCGTTGTTTCATTCCCTTGATTAGTTCCGATGATTTTAGCTCCTTATATTCTTCGCGATTACTGGCTAAGAAAACTTCGCCAAAAGCATTATTGAATTCTATATCATCACAATCAATTGGCGCAAACTTTATAGGATAATTCATATTGTAGCCGAAGCCGGTCTTGCCATAACCCGTAACGAATATATATTCTTTTGAGGTACGATAAATCCCACATGCCCTTTGCACTTTGGTTTCCACCGGGGCATCAGCTTTGTACTGCCTGCTTATCTTCCGCCAACGGATAATCGCAAGAATTACAACAAGAATGACAAATGCAGAAACGAATCCATACGAAGGGCCGTCGTAATACTCGAACACCGTCATATTGTTTTCGGGATTGTCTTTCTGATACACCACGCCTATGCTGTCGCCAACGGCAAAACCATTGGCATGCATACCACCATTATATGTAATACCATTCACTGTAAAGCTGTAATGTATTATAGGGCCACTGTTGCCTATGTAGCCGATATTTGAAATTACAGTTGATGTATGTTCCGGACTTGCCGACAGAGCATTATATTTGCGATTCTGGAAATACTGACCTACAATGAGAAAAGGCACGAGAATCAGCAGCATAGCACCGAATGGCAAGTGCCTCTCACCCCGCCGTCCAAAGAAAAACCGATATGTCTTGTTGTCTGATTTCATGCAAATTAACTATAACTTTAATCCTCATTTTCAAGGGTATCGCATATGTCACGATAAAGTCTATTAAAGAATTTAAATTCAGCATTGTCAGAGCACTTGCCCTCTATGACAAGCATACAATCATCATCATAGAGCATGGAGAAGTCATTGAAATCTATTTTCAACTTATATATTGAAAAATCTTCTCTGTCCGGAATACTCCTGAAAAACTCAATAAGCGAGTGTGGATTAGTAATCGGTACGGATACGATTTCAGAGATATTATTGTCGGATGACTGAATATAGGTCGGTTCATCCGGTTCTGTATTGAAAATTCCGAAGCAATAATTAGATAGTCTTTTTATTGGCATCGTTCCAAAAACTTTATCCAGTGCAAAGAAATCAACTCCGAGAAATTTCATACTTACCCGGCCATCCTTATATTCGATAGTTATATCATAATTCATACTCAAGCGTTTTTATGATTGAACTTCATTATCATAATGGCTGACACCGTGAACACAATCACAGCACCGATAACGGCACAAAGACTCGCCACTGCTATAGTTTCAAGGTCGCTGGATTTATTATTAAACCATAGGAAACCTTGATATTGATTAGTCCATATAGCCGAAAACATCAGATTAGAGCAGCCAATAAATAAAGAAACAATGTCGTTGGAATACCTAAATATCGCATATCCCAATATCAGTTGGAATATTGGCAAAGCCATACAAACGTAGGCTCCCCAGCTATAAAATGCTGCGCAATACAGAATTTGAATATATGTAGCGACACAAACTATGAAGATTGGAATTCTAGCCTTATAATTGCCTTGGTTTCCTTTAACCAACAATGCCAAACTTACAAGTATGGCTAAAAATAACGCGATTACCAACGAAATTTTCATACTGATTTCATCCGCATTAGCTTTGGGAACTACGTATAACATTATTATTGCTTCTATAAGAAGCAATCCGACCATATATAGGTTATTTTGCCACCGCTTCATGACTGTCATTTTATTGGAGCCGGTCTAACAGCTTCGTTTGGCATCATGTTTTCAAGCATATACCTGACGGAAGTAGAGTACAAGTTCTGTATGACCACATCCGGCACATAAGAAATAGTAATATAGTCATTAGAGGGTGCAGCAAGTTGTTTCATCTGGGTTGGAGCGAAAGCCCAATCATTAATTGTCAATACAATGCAATTATGCTTTATGCGAAATTTTCTAAATTCCATTGAAAGGTCATCGGATTCTCCTTGATGTAGTGAAAAGCTGATTGCCGGTTTTCCTGATGGATCTTTAACCATACAGGCATGTCCGATATGAGCGACAAATTTAGAGTCTGATTCTACGACTGCTGCTAAAAGAGCCATACCCTGTTTGTCATTTTCAAACAATCCAAACATCCACTCATATCCGTGTGGTAAATCTATAGATGATAGATTGCTTTTGATTTGCGAGATTTCCTCCAACGATATATCCAAATAGTAACATAAAATCCAATTCCCTTGAAACATAGTTTCTTTTGGAGTGTCTAATAGTGCTTCCACAATCATGTCAATGTCATCTTGAGGAAATGTAAAGACATTTGCAACCGGGTAGGCAGTCACATCCCAGTGAACTGCATACAGGTTTTCATAATCATATTTCAGTGTATCATGACGGCAATTATCATTGGCTTTCATTGGAATAGCCAATACTGCAAGGAGCAATGTTACAATCGACTCAGCTAAAAACTTGCCTATCTTATTTCGTTGGTTCATGCTTTCTCTATAATTATACTTTGTGAACCGTCTTCCAATGAATTGTATTCATCCAAATGTATATGAGTGCCGGGAGGCACATTTGCTTGCGCTAAATTGAGAAGATGGTTTGCCATTGATAACAATCCTTCCCGATTAGCAGACATAGTTACTTCGCTATCATCGCTTGAAACCTTTATCGAAAATCCCGGGTACCAACAGAGTTGTAACCCAATATTTCTATCATATTTCGGCACATCTATTTCCATGACATCTGCAATTATTTTGTTGGAAAAGTCTGCTCCATAACGCTGATTATCTCATCAAGTCGTGAGAAGTAGTCTATTACATTTGGCTCATGTCTATTAGCCATTTTCTGGACTTGCGCCAAGACTAATTCTTTAACTGCCGGATAATCTTCAGGTGACACAATGCGTGTTAGAGTAAGATACTTAAACGCCCAGTCTGCTCCGACATCTGGTAACGCCCTCTTACCCTCCAATCTGGGTATAATCTCACGGTCAAACATATCACGCAATGACGTGTATGCTTGAAAGACTATGCCGGAACAGTCGGCAAGCGTGACACATAGTTTTGAGTAGTCGCACTCAAGATTGGCTTCTGAAATCGTAAACTTATCCCGTCTGCCAAGCATATTCCCGGTAAATCCAACAGAAGGATTGTCCTGCTGGGTCTGCCGTGATTTGACATTATATGGCTCAAACCATTTTAACAGGATGTCAAAACGAACCATATAGATAGGATAGACGATAAGCACTCCGCCTTTAGTCCAATGGTCCAATTCGATATGCCGCCTTAAGCCTTCCACTTGTTGAATGAAAGAGTAGTCACGTTTGCGAAACTTAAATCCTTTGAGAAAAGGCTCAGCCTTTAGCCGCTCAACTACGGTTAAAAATAATTCTCTGTTTGTCATGGGTCATTGGTAGTTTTCAAGTTCAACGGATAAGTCTTCGGCAAAATTATTTATGCTGATTACTTTGCCATAGTCATTTTCAGCGACCGGAAAGACACCTATTGGCATTCCCGTTTCACAAAGATAATCAACAAGTTTGTCAGAAAACTCTTCCAAATCCAATTTTGAGCAATTACATTTATGTCCTTTCCTCATGCATGAGACATATTTCTCCGCATACTCCTTAAATGGCCACACAGGAAATAGCCTTATGTCTCCATCCTGAATACACATATAGCTATCATCATCAGATGACAGATACCATATATAACCGCTATCCGCAATCCGTTTCAGCGAATAAGTGTATCTGACATCCGGTGATTGGGTCAACATGCTGTCTATTTCTTTATCGGTCAGTTGCATATAACATCTATTTTTTCTTTTTGACAAAGGGATACGCCTCTCCCCAAGCTTTCTCTTTTATGGTATAGATATAGCTCTTATCTTCAAATGTTTCGTCATCAATCTGTCGGAATGTCGAGGCATCAATGTCATCAAGTAGTTTACGAACATAGTACACATTATCATTGTCAGCTGCTATATGACCATGATAATAGAATTTGGCATTTTCTACATCCAATGAGTCTTTAAGGAAAGGCTTACCCCAAAGAAACAACATGTTATTGATCCGGTATTTGCCTACACCAATCTCCTCAAACCGCAGCACATCTATGTCTTTGAGTATTATTGAATCATAGTAGATAATATTCCTGCCATTACGGAAATATTGATAACCGACCTCAATGGGTCTTTGTAAGGAATCGATACGGTGTAAATCCCACTTTCGGGTTACATCATTATATTGCGTTTTATAAAGAAAAACTTTATCAATGAACCAGTCTTCGCCATAAATTTCAAAACTGTTTCTATCCACATCAATTCTTTGGTCGTAATGATAAACAAAATTCTTGTCGCGCATCCATTCATCTTGAAGTTCGTCAAGTCTGTAGATAAAATATTCGGCAGTTTCGACATCTATGCCGCTGTGTGAGGGTCTTATATAATCCTTATCGTTTGAAGAATCCCGTATATAGACTTTGTCCTTATCTACTGCAATGCCATACTGATTTATATGAAATGAGTTTACATCCGTGTTTTTAACTATCTCATCGTCATGCCATACGTGATTGGTATCTTTTGCCCATCCCTCGCCTAATACCTTAAAGGTTTGCTCATCCACATCATCCAGATATCCCCAACTACCATGATTGAACAATGCGGGCGCATTTTCGACAGAGATATAATATATCCCAAAGATGTTCTTGTAGTAGGTATAGTAATTGCTGTCAACCTTGCTTCCGCGCGGTATCGGAAATCCCAAAAACAAAAGCATACCAAAGTATAAGCCTATTAATGAGGCTATGACAATTACTATTTTAGACGATTTTCTTACACCTTGTCTTTTCATTGCTTGCCTCCTTTCAGCTTTTCAAAGAAAGTTCTGACTTCTTTGGGTGTGAGATTGCCGACAGAATCTATGGGATAAGGCAATTCGATGATTCCGTTATTGATAATAGTAACCCGCAGACTGTCGCCATCAAGACGATCAATAGTATTATAATTTATAGAATCCTCATAATTAATACTATAGAAATCATAATTTATTTCGGCGAAGTTGTCCGGGAAAACGAATGTCCCATGATAATAATCCCTGAACAAAGGTTGTGCTTGATATATGCTATCAATCAACTCGGTTATATCTTCCGCATATTGATGATATTTCATGGAGTCAAGCGGCAAAACCCATGAAACCTGTGCGCCTCCACTGTTTAACCCATAAAAACAGCCCCTCAGAGTATCGACTTTGAAACAGTCTATTTTACCATCGTCATAATCATTTATTCTAACAGATTTAGCCATAGGTCGAATAAATAGACCCTCTTTTTTACCTAAAGCATAGTGTGGCGCGGCCATCATTAAACCGCGTGTGTGATAGAGTACGTAATCACCATCTTCTGCATCTATATTATGTCTTCCGACATAAAAGAGCAATGGTAATACAAAAATTGCCGGTATAGCTGAAAGCCAGAAATCGATTCTTAACCACCATTTCAGTAGTTTTGGTTTTTCAAGCCCACGGCTGAGTGGAAGGGCAAGCAATCCGAGAATATAGCCGCCAACCATCAGCCAGTTAAGCAAATTCCATCGCCATATCAGTCCATTATTCGTGACAGCAAGCATTATGTAGATAATTGGCAGGAGCGCGAGTTGCACCCACACCAGCCAAAGCACAATTTTGTATCGGAGAGAGGTTTTCATATCTTGGCTTTTGGAATTAATGTGATTGATTCAAGTTTGGCGATATTGGTTGATATCAGCTTGATAGTCAGCCTTACATCGTACTGTTCAGGAAGTAGCTTTACATTTGGGTAGTTGTTGAGATTGTAACTTCTCCAAAATGGTGTTCCGTTATAACGGAAACATACCTCATCTATTCGATTTGTTGAATATCCATTTAGAGACGTTACTAAGGTTGTTGGAACGATGGACTGCGCCTTTATATTCCAATAGCTAAAGACAGCAAGGAAAACTGAAAGTCCACCAATAGTAGCAGATTTCAAATACTTGCCATATTGGGATTTCCGCGAGAAAACGAAACAACCGATTGCAACAAGACATGCGGCTATAATCAAAGAATCATATAATCGGCTGGAAATAAGGAATCCTCTTGAAATCCATAACACTGCACCCATAAGCGCGATAATCGCCCATAGGGAATAGTCAATCGACCGTGAACGTATCGACTGATATATTCCTTTGCCTATACCGTAGGCAATAGCGATTATTACTATGTAGCGCAGTGTTGTTTCCATAAGCTATTATAAATCATCAATAGGGAAATAGTCAGTTCCTCCCGCTAACAGTTGAACTTGAAGCAATTTATTATGCCTTTCGCTATCCGATATCTTTCCGACGATGTATTCAATAGAAATTTTTGCATACTCTGCCAACGCATTAAGGAACGCACTTTGCGTTTTAGCCTGTTTAGATACAATGTGGGATGGCGTTCCCCAATCTACTTCTAAAATCTCATTCGTATCTTTCCGAATTACAAGCGGGAATGCCTCACGCCATCCGATAAAGATGTAATGCTCATCTTCAACAATATTTTCAGTAGAATTAAACTTATAAGGGTCAAGACTGAGTGATGATGTGTCGAAATTATATACCAAATCAAGTACACAATCGGAACCAGCGAACTTCTGATGAACTTCACGAGACGTAACAATCAATGAAGAAATTATAATTTCTCCAAATCCGTCCGGTTGCCCCACAAATGCATTAAGCTCGGGTGTCAGATTCTTTATTCTTTGTGCAAATTCTTTGGCCGTCATACCCTTATTCCTTTTTGCGTTTGAACTTGATGGTTTTCTTGGCGTTGCGTTTGGGGTACTTGACCTTGATTATTATCGGGTCGTAGTAGCCCTCTGCTTCGATTCGGAGTGTGGCTTCTTTTAGAGGCTTGTCATCTTCGTCTTGGAGTGCCAAGTCATAATCCCAATAAATGCGGCATGGATGATTCTCGTCAAAGTACTTTGGATTAAGATATTCGTAATCCTCCTCTCCGTCCTCATCGATCCATATTCTCGAAATGTCTAAATTATCACTATCCATCAGATTGCCATGCTCGTCTGTCACATTGAGGTCGAGATAATGATTCTCTTCTTGTCTTGCATCCAATACTACAACTTCTCCCATAAATGCTTGGTACGGAACAAGTGTGATTTCCACATTTCTCATATCCTCGGTCACGACAATCGTTTGCGGTTCATAACCGACATATTTAACTTCTAAAGTGTCGCCTATGCAGGCGGGCAGTCCGAAATGGCCGTCCAAATTGGTTATGGCTCCTAACGCAGTGCGCTTGTTTGATATCGTTGCTCCGATTAACGGTTCTTTTGATATGGTTCTGTCAGGCAATGTGTCACCACTTAGCACAATACCTCGTACAGTGATCGTATCTGCCACAACCGGCATGCTTCCTTTCAGAAAGTCCTGAGGCTTTTGTGGTGATTGTGCCTCTGAGGTCATCGGCATGAGCATGGTGAGGGATGCCGCCGAGATACCGGCGAGGGCTACGGCTTTTCCGGCGAGAGAGCGAGCGCGGAGCTGCTGCTCAAGGTAGCGCACCTCGGCTTCGCATTTGGGGCATGTGCCGAAGCAGTCGCCCTTGTAGCGACACTCCGAAGTGATGAACTCGATACCGTTGGTCTCGGCAATCTGCCGACGTATCTCTTTCAATATCTTGCAAGTCTGCTTTCCTCGTGCCATAGTCAATCTGCGGGTAATTTAAATATTATAGGAAGTGTCATCAAGACGTTAACCTTTTTGCCATTCAGTCTGCCGGGAGTGAAATCCGGGAAAAGACTGACGACACGCAAAGCCTCTTTGTCAAGTGCCGAATCCTTCCCCCTGACAATTTTAGGATCACACACATGTCCTAACGTATCCACATAAAACTGCACTACCACTCTGCCTTGAATGCCCTCTTTTAATTGTTCTTCGGGATATCTAAGGTGGCGGCCTATAAAACGCATCATTTCAGCTGGACCTCCTGGAAATTCCGGTTGTTGTTCAGCACAAGCGTATATTCCGTTCTCATCAGGCATTGTCGAACGTTCATCGGGCATCTCACCTTGTGTTACAACGACATTCGGTTCGTTGCTTATCTCTCCTTCTTTCACGCCGTTATTATTGGGAGTCAAAGATGAAACTGAATCTTCAAACGACGGCATTTCGCCTTCCTCTGTATCTTCTATCTCTTCAATCATTTCGGGCGATTCAATAAATTCGCCAAGAAGATCATCATTAGTCTGATTTTTCGTTGATGTGCCGCTGCATCCCGACATGAGAATCATTCCGGCCGATATTCCGGCGATGGCTACTGCTTTCCCCATGCGCTGACGCGAGCGGAGCTGCTGCTCCAAATAGCGCACCTCGGCCTCGCATTTGGGGCACGTGCCGAGGCAGTCGCCCTTGTAGCGACACTCCGACGTCACAAACTCTATGCCGTTCGCCTTAGCTATCTGACGACGAATCTCTTTCAGTATCTTGCAGGTCTGCTTTCCTCGTGCCATAGTCAGTGTTTGCGGATTTGATAGGTGAATAAGTCGAATCGGGAAAAGCCGAGCTGTTCAAGCGTGGCGCGACTTGCGTCGCGGTCGGCATCAGTGTTGAACTCCGGTATCAGCGGTATGCGGATAATGCAATCTTCTTGCCGCCCACTGTCGGCTATCAGCCGGAGATTGGAGAGGACAAGGGAATTGTCCTGCCCGGTATAGTTGCGGTAAATCTCAGGATTCATGTCCTTGATGTCGATAATCAGAGTATTTACCACAGGGAGCAAGGACGCGATATTGTCTGTCGGAACATTTAGCGATGTTTCAAGATTGATTTGCCAGCTATCGCCGCACAGCTCGCGGAAACGTCGGATAAAACCGGGTTGCAGACACGGTTCTCCTCCACCGAATGTCACACCGCCATTGGTGGCGAGGAAATAAAGCTCGTCAATGCGAGTCTCGGTATAGAGCTTTTCCGGCGAATACTCACGGAAACGTCCGCCGTCGCCTAACGACTGCGGGTTAAGACAATAGCGACAACATAGCGGACAGCCATGAAAAGCCACAAGCGTGGTGACGCCATCGCCGTCAGTCGATAGGCGATGCCGCGCAATGCCGATTATCTTAGCCCGTTGCAGTTCCATGAGGGTCTATTATCTGTAATATCGCAAAATTAGTAAAAAAATCAACACTCGCTATAACAAACTCCCCATTAAAGCGTGGAAAATCAGCTCGCAAGCGAATAAATCCTCCCAAATATAGGTGATTTCTTATGTAATCCATAAATTTCCGGCAACACCGGGGATTATTTCCCAATCCGGCGGCTTTTGGTCGTGTACGAGCAAAAGCCGCCCCGCGCCTTTCGGCTTGGGGTGGCTCGCTCAAACATTTACCTATGGTTTAGGCGGCAGCTTCTTCGGTGTCGTTGATTTCTTCGGGTGCTTCCTCGGCAGGGGCAGCCACAATTTCCTCGGCAGGGTCGGTCACGGTTTCCTCCGGCTCATCGGCTTCGGGAGTGTCGGGAATGTCGGCGGTTTCGGGAGTCTCGGGTTCGGCCTCCGGCTGTTCGGCAGGTTCGAGTTGCGCGATGCGTTCTTCAAGTTTTTTGTGACGCTTCTCGTAAACCTCGTTGTACTGGCTCTCGATTGCCGCGAACTCGTCCGGCATGTGCTTCTTGGCGAAAGCAAAAAGGAGGCCGGATATTGCGTTTGTGCGGTATGCTCCCTGAAAGTTGTCTATCAGGAAATCCCTGCGGATAATCGCCTTGGTCTTGGCGTTGAGCTTGGCGATGATTGCCATTTTCTCCTTGTCAGTGAGTGGAGCGTATGCCTCGCGCTCGGTCAGCTCCACGGCCTCGTAATGCTCCCTGCGGAGCGATGAGAGCAGGAAGAAATATATCATCTTTTCTTCCTCGTTGGTGAATTTGGCGTCGGTGATGTCAACCTTTTTGATTTGCTCCTTTGTAGCGGCGATTGTATTCTCAACGGCTATCTCCCTGTTGCGCACGTCCTTTGCCTTTAGGTCGGCTATTATCGCGGTGGCGGCACTGCCGCCCTCACGCTGTTTTACGGGCACATCCTTGTAGCCGAGGGTCACGTCATTGCGCCCGACACATATACAGAGGGTTATTTCTCCCGCCTCGCTCTTTGAGAGCAGTTCGGCTCGTTCAGTGTAATACTCCTGCATTTCTTCTTGATAGTCCTGCTCCATATCTGCGTATTCCTCGTCGGTATCATCTTCCTCCCTCTGCGGCGCGTCGGGTTCAGTCGGGAAGCGTTTGGGATAATCGCTCACGGTCTCTACTTCATATCCCATTTCGGCAAGGCGCGAGGCAACGGCCTCGTTGGTGTCATATTGGTACTGGCAGAAATTGGCCTCGGGGTGTACGGCAAGCATGGCAACGGCCTTTTCGGTGATATATGCCGTGTGCTTCTCTTTGAGGCATGAGGATTTTGCGCATTTTCCCTCGTAGCCCTCTTCCACGAAAAGAAGCAGGTTGCAGGTGTTGTGGGGGCATGAGGCGCAGGCTGACTTGTCAAAGCTGTAACGGCACAGCTCGGTTGTAAAGTCGCGCTCTATCATCTGCGCCACCTTTGAGGCGGTCATGCCTCGCCAACTGTTATATGGCAGACCGTCTTTGAGGTGCTTTTCGTAAACCTCAAGCTGAATGTCCTCACCGTAGCGGCATATCTCGGAAGCCACGCTCACGGTAATGTCATCCGTGTCAAGGAGTGAGGCTATTTCGGGTATGAGGGTTGTGAGTTTCATTCGGGTGCGGATATAGGTCTCGCTCTTTCCCACCTGCACGGCGAGCGACTGCGTGTCGTAGCGACCGCTCTCTATAAGGTTGCGGAAAGCCACGGCTTCCTCCATTGGGGCGATGTCCTGTCGTTGCAGGTTCTCGGTAATAGCCATTTCCTCTGCCTCCTTGTCGGAAAGCGTGTCAAATATGACAGCCGGAATATACTCCCTCCCTGCCATGAGCGAGGCTCGGTAACGTCTTTCGCCAAAGACTATCTCGTAGCGGTCGGTGCCGGGTATCGGACGCACACCGACAGGCTGTAACACCCCCTGCTGACGGATAGAGTCGGCAAGTTCGGTGAGGGTCTGCTCATCGAAGTTCTTACGGGGGTTGAAGCCGCTCGGCTGAACGAGCGAGAGGGCGATTGCGGTTGCGTTGACTGCGTTGTTGGCGTTGGTGTGGTTTGCTGCTTCCATAATTAAAATGGTTTTAATGTTTGAGAAATGTTTGTTTTTTGTTTTTCTCCCTTTTGTCTGAAGCCTTGCGGCTTCTCGCGTCCGGGTGATTTTTTCGATACAATCAGGACGGAGGGCACAGGTGGCGCAAGGCAAGCGTGGCAAGCGAAAAAATACGGAATACCCGATTTGGCACAAATCGCGGAAGGCTGCCGGATTTTTTCACGCGGCCAAGCCGCAGGCGGTC